>Ga0066836_10000366_pt1 | contig 20964 bp, 31 predicted proteins | sample ETNtaG_18_FD_71568 | JGI IMG/M metagenome (GOLD analysis project Ga0066836, IMG submission 71568) | Marine microbial and viral communities from oxygen minimum zone, Eastern Pacific Ocean - ETNP201302SV91 | ecosystem: Environmental > Aquatic > Marine > Oceanic | place: Pacific Ocean: Eastern... | reverse complement strand
TTACAGAGGATAATGTTATATTGGTAAAAGGTTCAATACCTGGACATGATGGATCAAACGTAATTATTAAACACACTCAGAAAAAATATACCCCAAAAGAAATTTTAACGAAAAACGAAAAAACTCAAGAAGAAGCAAAAGAAGAAGTTAAAAAAGAAGCAAAAGAAGAAGTTAAAAAAGAAGCAAAAGAAGAAGTTAAAAACCCTACCGAAACAAAAAAACCCGCTGAAAAAGAAACAACTAACTTAGAGCAGAAAAAAGAAGAGTAAAATATGGCGGAAGTAAATTTAAAAAAAATATTTAATAAAAAATTTAATGAATCATTAGTTCATCAAGTTACCACTGATTATTTATCGAACCATAGAGCTGGAACTAAGGCACAAAAAAATAGATCAGCGGTGAGTGGAGGAGGAGCAAAACCTAGACCACAAAAAGGCTCTGGTCGAGCAAGAGCGGGAACTATAAGAAGCCCTATATGGAAAGGGGGAGGTGTTACTTTTGCAGCATCACCGAAAAAATACAATAAAAAAATTAATAAAAAAATGTATAAAAATGCTCTTAATTGTATTTTATCAGAACTAGTCCGCCAGAAGAGATTAATTTGCATTGATGATTTTAATATTACAAAACCAAAAACAAAAGATTTTTTAGCTAAAATATCCAAACTTAAAATTACAAACTCGTTGCTAATAGTAGATGCAGAAAAAATTAATGTTTTTTTAGCAGGAAGAAATTTAAAAAATATTGAAGTTGTCAGCCCTCTTGGTATGAATCCTTATAATTTAATGAGATATGATAATGTAATTATTGATTCAAAAATTATAGATAAAATAGAAGGTATTACATCATGAGCGAAGAAAGGTTAATGAATATCATACTTGGTCCAAGAGTATCAGAAAAGGCTGCAACTAAAGCAGATAATGAGAATCAACATGTTTTTTCTGTTGCTAAGGATGCAAAAAAATTAGAAATTAAGAAAGCTGTAGAGTTAATGTTTTCGGTTGAGGTGGAGAATGTAAGTGTTTTAAATGTAAATGGAAAACTTAAAAGACAAGGAAAAACGTATGGGAAAACAAAAGACTGGAAAAAAGCATACGTTAGACTTAAAGAAGGCTTTGATATTAGTTATGGCGAAACAGAGGTTAAATCATGAGTTTAATTAAATCAAAACCAACATCACCGGGTAGAAGATTTAGGGTTAAAATTCAAAATCATGACTTACATAAAGGTAAACCTTGCGCTTCATTAGTTATTAAATCAAAGAAATCTGGCGGAAGAAATAATCAAGGTAGAATTACCACTAGGCATATAGGTGGCGGGCATAAAAGAAAATATCGTTTAATAGATTTTAAGAGAGATAAAGATAATATATCCGCAAAAGTTGAAAGATTAGAATATGACCCTAATAGAAATGCAAATATTGCTCTACTATTATATATCGATGGTGAGCGTAGATATATCATTGCTCCAAAAAACCTAAAGCAAGGCGATTCAGTAATGTCGGGTAAAGATTCTGCAATTGCAGTTGGTAATTCTTTACCATTAAAAAATATACCAGTGGGAACACAAGTCCATTGCATAGAAATGAAACCTGGAAAAGGTGCGCAGATTGCAAGAAGCGCAGGAACTGTTGCTCAAATTGCAGCACTAGATGGTGATTATGCGACGTTGAAGTTGAAATCTGGAGAAATGAGAAAAATCCATTCAAATTGTAAAGCAACAATTGGTGAGGTTGGCAATAGCGAATATAATTTACAATCCTATGGCAAAGCAGGAGCAAAAAGATGGCTTGGAATAAGACCAACAGTAAGAGGTGTTGCAATGAATCCAATTGATCATCCACATGGTGGTGGAGAAGGTAAAACCTCTGGTGGAAGAGACCCTGTGTCTCCATGGGGCACTCCTACAAAGGGATATAAAACTCGTTCTAACAAAAGAACAGATGGGATGATAGTTAGACGAAGAGTAAATAAAAGGAAAAGGAAATAAATTATGGCTAGATCACTAAAAAAGGGACCATTTATTGATTATCATCTTCAATCTAAGATAAATAAAGCGGTTGAAACTAATGATAAAAAACCTATTAAAACATGGTCAAGAAGATCTGTGATTTCACCAGACATGGTTGGATTAACAATAAGCGTTCATAACGGCAAGCAACATGTGCCAGTTTATGTTAGCGAAAATATGGTTGGTCATAAATTAGGAGAATTTTCTCCAACTAGAATTTTTAAAGGTCATTCAGGCGATAGAAAAGCAAAGGTAAAAGAGAAGTAAAGCAGAAAAATGGATACACAAGCAATATTAAAATACCAAAGAATATCAGCACAAAAATGTCGATTAGTAGCTAATGCTGTGAGAGGCCTTAAGGTTGATAGAGCGCTGGAATTTTTAAATTTTAATAATAAAAAAGCCTCTAAAATGATTCTTAAAGTTTTAGAGTCGGCGGTAGCTAATGCGGAAAATAATAATTCTGTAGATATTGATGATTTAATTATAAAAAATATTCTTGTGGATGAAGGACCTACAGCAAAAAGGCATATCCCTAGAGCTAGAGGAAGGGTTAATCAAATTTTAAAAAGAAGTAGTCACATAACGGTGATTGTATCTGACGGGAAAGAGGTATAACTATGGGACAAAAAGTTCACCCAACTGGTATTAGATTAGGTATTTCAACTGATTGGAATTCCAAATGGTATGCAAATTCGAAAGAATTTTCTAAGTTTTTAATGGAAGATATAAAAATAAGAGATTATTTAAAAGAGAAATTAAAACAAGCCTCAGTAAGTAAAATTTTAATTGAACGCCCCACAAAAGAAGTTGTAATTAACGTTTACTCTTCAAGACCTGGTATTGTTATAGGAAAAAAAGGAGAAGATATTGAAAAATATAGAGAAAAAATATCTTCTATATTAGATATACCAAAAGATCAGGTGAAATTAAATGTAAAAGAAATTAGAAAGCCTGAGCTTGATGCGAAATTAGTATCAGAGGGAATTGCTCAACAACTAGAAAGAAGAATTATGTATAGAAGAGCTATGAAAAGAGCAGTCACTAATACTATGAGGTTGGGAGCATTAGGAATTAAAGTAAATGTTGCAGGTAGGCTTAATGGAGCAGAAATTGCTAGAAGTGAGTGGTATAGAGAGGGCAGAGTTCCTTTACACACTTTAAAAGCAAATATTGATTTTGGCTTCTCAGAAGCACTAACAACATATGGAATTATAGGTATTAAAGTTTGGATTTTTCATGAAGATGAAAAGCAAAATAGCGAAAAAGAACAAACTAAATCTAGACCTAATAAAAGCAATGATGGTGAAAAATAATGTTACAACCAAAAAAAACAAAATTTAGAAAACAACAAAAAGGAAAGCTTAGGGGTTTTGCAACATCAGGCGCTAAAGTAAGTTTTGGAGAATTTGGTTTAAAAGCTATAACCAGAGGAAGAATAACTGCAAGACAAATTGAAGCAGCAAGAAGAGCAATGACAAGACATATTAAGCGTGGAGGTAAAGTTTGGATAAGAATTTTTCCTGATGTGCCAATAACGAAAAAACCAGTAGAAGTAAGAATGGGAAAAGGAAAAGGGAATGTTGAGTATTGGGTTGCAAAAGTACAACCTGGTAAAGTGTTATATGAAATGGAAGGGGTTACAGAAGATATAGCACGAGAAGCATTTCGATTAGCGGCTGCAAAATTACCAGTAATAACAACATTTGTAAATAGAGCGATAATGTGATGAAATTTGAAGATTATAAAAAAAAGACTAATCAAGAACTTTCAGAAGAATTAAAAAAATTAATGAAAGAAAGGTTTGATTTACGTATGCAAAGAGGTTCTGGTTTAAACCCAAAACCGCATTTATTTTCTGTAAATAAAAAAAATATAGCTAGAATTAAAACGGTTTTAAGTGGGAATAAAAATAATGGAAAATAAAAAAATCAAAACTCTATTAGCAAGAGTGATTAGTAATAAAATGGATAAATCTGCCACAGTGGTTGTTGAGAGACAAGTAAAACACCCTGTTAATGGAAAATATATTAAAAGGACAAGTAAATTTCATATACATGATGAAGATAACGAATGCCAGATTGGCCAACAAGTTCTTATAAAACAGTCTAAACCAATATCAAAAACGAAATCATGGTTATTGGTTAAAGAGTAGATGGGTTAAAAATATTATGATACAAATGCAAACAACTTTACAATCAGCAGACAATAGCGGCGCTAAGAAATTAATGTGCATAAAGGTTTTAGGCGGTTCTCATAGACAGTTTGCAACTATTGGAGACGTTGTAAAAGTTGCAGTAAAAGATGCAATACCAAAAAGCAAAGTTAAGAAAGGAGAGGTTTATAATGCTGTAATTGTTAGGACAAAAAAAGGTATTCGAAGATCTGATGGTTCTGCCATAAGGTTTGATAGCAATGCTGTTGTTTTGCTTGATAATAAATTAGAACCACTAGGAACTAGAATTTTTGGTCCTGTTACACGTGAGCTAAGAGCGTTAACATTTATGAAAATCATATCCTTGGCTCCTGAGGTTTTATAGGTGATGTTATTATGAATAAATTAAAAAAAGGTGACTCAGTGGTTGTTATATCTGGTAAAGATAAGGGGAAGAAAGGGGAAATAATAAAAGTTATTGAACCTGATAAATTATTGGTGACTAATATAAACCTAGCGAAAAAACATGTGAAACCAAACCCTAACAAAGAAGAGACGGGAGGTATCATTGAAAGAGAAATGCCCTTACATATCTCAAATGTTATGATGCTTAATCCTATTACAAAAAAAAGAGATAAAATTGGTTTTAAAACACTTGAAGATGGTAAAAAGGTAAGAGTTTATAAATCTAACAAAGAGGTAATAGATATTTAAAGTGAATACATATCAAGAATACTATAGAGAAAATATTATACCCGCTTTAATGGAGCAATTTAAATTGAAATCTCCTATGGAAGTGCCAAGAATTACAAAAATAACATTGAATATGGGATTAGGCTCTGCTGTTAATGATAAGAAAATACTAGAATCTGCGCAACAAGAATTGACTCAAATAAGCGGACAAAAAGCAGTTTTAACATATGCAAAAAAATCCATTGCTAATTTTAAGTTGAGAGAAGGCATGCCTATAGGGTGCAAGGTAACTCTTAGAAAAGAAAAAATGTATGATTTTTTTGAGAAACTTATAAAAATATCATTACCTAGAACTAGAGACTTTAGAGGTTTAAACACAAGTTCTTTTGATGGAAGAGGAAATTATACATTAGGTATAAAGGAGCATATTATATTTCCTGAAATTAATTTTGACAGAATAGATAAAATTAAAGGATTAGATATCTGTATAATAACAAGTGCAAAAAATAACCAGGAGGCAATGGAACTTTTTAAACAGTTTAATTTTCCATTTAAATAATATGGCTAGATCATCAATAATTCAAAGAGAAAAAAAGAGAGCGGTTTTAGTATTAAAGCATTCACACAAAAGGAAAGCTTTAAAAGAAAAATTAAAATCCTCAGATTTATCCACAGAGGAAGTTGCTGTGCTTAGAAAAAAACTACAGAAACTCCCATTAAACTCATCTCCAACGAGACAAAGAAATAGATGCGCATTAACCGGGAGACCTAGAGGAGTTTATAGAAAATTTACTTTAGGTAGATCTAAGCTTAGAAAGGCTGCTATGCGTGGAGATATACCTGGTTTAACAAAAGCGAGTTGGTAAAATTATGAGCATGAGTGATACAATAGCGGATTTACTTACAAGAATAAGAAATGCACAAACATCAGCTAAAACCGATGTGAGCATCCCATATTCTAAGATGAAACTTTCAATATGTAATGTGTTGAAAGATGAAGGGTACATTGAGTCTTCTGAAATAGATGGCGATGTAAAAAAGAATATTAAAGTTCGTTTAAAATATTATGAAGGGAAACCCGTTATTGAAGAAATTAAAAGAATCAGTAGACCAGGACTTAGAATATTTAAACAAGCTAATCAAATTCCAGTTGTCAATAATGGGCTTGGCATTTGTATTGTGTCTACATCCCATGGAGTTATGACTGATAAGCAGGCGCGTGAAAAAAATTGTGGAGGAGAGATAATTTGTTTTGTCTCATAAAAAGTATGTCTAAAGTCGCAAGAAAACCCATAGAAATTCCAGAAAATATAAAATGTAGTATCAACCTGAATGAAATACAGGTTGAAGGACCATTAGGAAAATTGTCTTTTATTAAAGATGACAAGATAACTGTGATTGAAAAAGATGGAAAATTAAATGTTAATACCAAAGATGAAAACACCATACCATTATCTGGAACAACTAGAGCTCTTTTATATAATATGATTCATGGAGTATCAAAAGGTTGGACAAAAAAATTGCAACTTGTTGGTGTGGGGTATAGAGCTAAAACCCAAGGTAAGTCACTTGAATTAGCAGTTGGTTACTCACACCCTGTAAATTACCCTATTCCTGATGATTTAAAAATTGAAACACCTTCGCAGACAGAAATTATAATATCTGGAGCAGATAGACAAAAAGTAGGACAGGCTGCGGCAGAAATAAGATCAATTAGATCTCCCGAACCTTACAAAGGAAAAGGAATTAGATATCAAGATGAACATATTGTTAAAAAAGAGGCTAAGAAAAAATGATCCGTATAAACCAAGATAAGAAAAATTCGCGTTTAAGAAGAGCTTGTAAAACTAGAAAAAGAATTGAGCAATCAGGTGTACACAGATTAAGCGTCTACAGGTCTATTAAACATATGTATGTACAATTACTTACATCAAATGGCGACAAAGTTCTTACGACAGTGTCAACTAATCAAAAAAATATTAGAAAAAAAGTTAAATCTAATAATATCGAAACATCTAAAATAATAGGGAAAATTATTGCAGAATTTGTGAAAAAAGAAAAAATTGGAAAAGTAGCATTTGATAGGTCTGGTTATAAATATCATGGAAAAATTAAAGCACTTGCCGAGTCGATTCGGGAAAACGGAGTAGAAATATAATGGCATTTGATGAAAAAAAATCTGATTATATAGAAAAATTAGTAGCTGTTAATAGGACAGCAAAAGTTGTTAAAGGTGGGAGACAGTTTGGTTTTACCGCTTTAACTGTAGTCGGTGACGGGCATGGCAGAGTTGGATATGGGTATGGAAAAGCAAAAGAAGTACCTGTAGCTATACAAAAAGCTATGGAAAAAGCCAAAAAAAGCATGATAACAGTAGCTCTAAAAAAGGGAACTTTATATCATTCTGTTACTCATTCTCATGGGTCAGCAAAAGTTTATATGCAGCCTGCCGGAGAAGGTACTGGAGTGATAGCCGGCGGCGCTATGAGGGCTGTATTTGAAGCAACAGGAATACATAATGTTCTTGCAAAGAGTATTGGGTCAACAAACCCTATCAATGTTGTAAAAGCAACAGTAAAGGGATTAGAGGCAATGTATTACCCAGCATATATAGCTGCAAAAAGAGGAAAAAAAACTAATGAGCTGTAATTATGGTTAAAAAAGAATCTAATAAAATAAATGTGAAGCAAACCAGAAGCCTCATAGGTTGTACAAAAAAACAAATTGCCTGTGTTAAAGGATTGGGTTTGCGTAAAATAAATCACATAGTAACCATCAAAGACACTCCGGAAAATCGAGGAATGATAAAAGTAGTTAATCATATAGTAGAAATAAGTATTTAGGTATTAAAATGAGTAGTTTATTAAATAAATTGAAACCAAACATTGATAGTAAAAATAAAAAGAAAAGAGTTGGTAGAGGTATTGCTTCTGGTACTGGAAAAACTTGTGGCCGCGGTCATAAAGGACAAAAATCTAGAACAGGAGGCAAAACTCAAGTTGGTTTTGAAGGAGGACAAATGCCATTGCAAAGAAGATTACCAAAAGTGGGGTTTTCCTCTAGAACAAACCTTCTATTTATGGATATTAAATATGATAGATTATCAATTATAAAAGAGAAAGAAATCACACTTGATATATTAAAAAAATATAAACTTATTAAATCTAAAATAAAAAAAGTAAAAGTGATTGGACCTTGCACAATAAAAGACAAGAAAACTCTTAAAGATATATCTTGTACAAAATCTGTATTGGAGTTTATAAATAAATAAAATATGGCTAGATCAAAATCAAATATGACTGGAGGACTAGGGGGTTTAACTCAATCAAACGAGTTAAGGCAGAGAGTTTTTTTTGTTATTTTTGCTTTAATTATATTTAGATTAGGTAGTTTTATAACTTTACCTGGAATAGATCCTTCAGTGATGAAGTTTTTATTTGAACAACAGCGAGGAAGCATACTTGATATGTTTAACATGTTCTCGGGTGGGTCTTTATCGAGAATGTCTATTTTTGCATTAGGGGTAATGCCATATATATCAGCATCTATAATTATTCAGATGATGACTCATGTATCTGCGCCATTAATACAACTTAGGAAAGAAGGAGAAAGAGGAAGAAAAAAAATTACTAAATATACAAGATACTTTACTGTTTTATTAGCATTCTTGCAATCAGCTGGAGTAGCTAATGCGCTTCAAAACCAAAACACATCAAATACAACACTAGTTCTTGACCCAGGTGCGAATTTTTTATTTATAGCAATTATAACTTTAGTTACAGGAACAATGTTTCTGGTATGGCTTGGTGAGCAAATAACAGAAAGAGGAATAGGTAATGGTATTTCAATATTAATTTTTGCAGGTATAGTTGCAGGCTTACCTTCAGCTATAGGTAATACAATAGACCTTGCTAGAAATGGTGAATTACAAAACTTCACTGTAATTTTAATATTCTTATTAGTTCTTGTTATAACAGCATTTGTTATTTTTATAGAAAGAGGACAGAGAAAAATACCAATTAATTATGCTAGAAAAATGCAAGGTAGGAAAATGTATGCAGCGCAAAGCACTCATCTTCCATTAAAAATAAATATGGCGGGTGTCATACCTCCTATTTTTGCATCAGCTATAATTTTATTTCCCGCAACCATAGCAAGTTGGAGTGGAACAGGTTCAGATGACGGCATTGTCCAAAATATTGCATTGTCACTTACCCCAGGGCAGCCTTTATATATATTATTATATTCTTTGGCAATTATTTTCTTTTGTTATTTTTATACCGCGCTTGTTTTTAATGCTAATGAAACAGCAGATAATTTAAAAAAATCAGGAGCATTTATTCCAGGGATTAGACCAGGAGACCAGACAGCAAAATATATTGATGATATAACAACAAAATTAACAACTATTGGAGCTATATATATTACCTCTGTTTGTTTATTGCCAGAATTCTTGATTTTATATTTTAATGTACCTTTTTATTTTGGAGGTACATCTTTGTTAATTGTTGTGATAGTTGTAATGGATTTAATGGCACAAATTCAGTCTCATCTTTTATCTCATCAGTATGAAGGAATGATGAAAAAAGCTAATCTTAAAGGGATTGGCGGAGGATTAAGATAATCATGAAAGTTCGTGCATCTGTTAAAAAACTTTGTAGAAATTGTAGGGTAATTCGAAGAAATAGAGTTGTTAGAATTATATGTAAAGATCCAAGACATAAACAAAGACAAGGCTAAAGAGGTTGTATTAATATCAAATGAAATATAAAATCATCGTTCGAGAGAGTAATAAATGGCTAGAATAGCAGGAATAAATCTACCTAATGATAAACATATATGGATAGCATTGACTTCTATATATGGTATAGGCATAACAAGAGCAAATAAAATTTGTTCTGATTCTGGTGTGGATAAAAGCAAAAAAGTTAAAGATTTAAATGAAAAAGATCTTGAGGTTTTACGAAACTTTGTTGAAAAATATCAATTAGAAGGTGACTTAAGAAGAGAAAACTCAATAAATATAAAAAGATTAATGGATATAGGTTCTTATAGAGGCATACGACACCGTAAGAGTTTGCCTTTAAGAGGACAAAAAACCAAGAACAATAGCAGAACTCGAAAAGGACCAAGAAAACTATTAAAGGCTAAATAATATGGTATCAACTAAACCAAAAAAGAAAAAAGAAAAAAGAATAGTGAATGAAGGTGTAGCTCACATTTACGCATCTTTTAATAATACAATTGTAACTATTACAGACAAACAAGGTAATACTTTATCTTGGGCAACTTCAGGAGGCTCTGGGTTTAGAGGGTCTAGAAAGAGTACGCCATTTGCTGCACAAATAGCTGCAGAGAAAGCAGCAAACAAAGCTGCTGAGTTTGGAGTAAAAACATTAGAGGTGTTAGTAAAAGGACCAGGCCCAGGTAGAGATTCTGCGGTTAGATCCCTAAATAATGCAGGCTATAAGATTACAAATATAACAGACATTACTCCATTGCCTCATAATGGTTGTAGACCACCTAAAAAAAGGAGAGTTTAATATTATGGCTAAATTTATAGGATCTAAATGTAAGTTGATGAGAAGAGAAGGCACAGATCTTTATTTAAAGTCAGGCAGCAGGTCATTAGAAACAAAATGTAATTTAGAAAAAAAACCTGGTCAGCCAGCGGATGCAAGAAGAGCAAAGAGTTCTGATTATTCAATGCAACTAAGAGAGAAACAAAAAGTTAAAAGAATATATGGCATTTTAGAAAAACAGTTTAGAAATTATTATAAGAAAGCAGCAAGTAAAAAAGGATCTACCGGAGAGAATTTATTAACTATGTTGGAATCAAGATTAGATAATGTGGTCTATAGATTGGGGTTTGGGTCTACGAGAGCTGAATCTCGACAACTTGTTAACCATAAAAATATTGAAGTTAATGGAGATATCGTTAATATACCATCTTATCAAGTTAGCCCTAAAGATAAAATATCAGTTAAAAACAATAAAAAAGAACAAACTAGAATTAAGTTTGCTATGAGTTTAGCTGAAACAAAAGGTTTTAATGATTGGATTGAAGTTGATTCTAAAAAGTATGAAGGAACATTTGTTAGAATACCTGAGCGCAAAGAATTACCTTCAGAAATAAATGAATCATTAATTGTAGAATTATACTCAAAATAGGTGAAATATGAATAAAAATGACTTTTTAAAACCAAAACTTGTAGACATAGAAACTATAAGCTCAACACATGCAAAAATAAGCATAGAACCTCTCGAAAGAGGTTTTGGGCATACACTTGGTAATGCTTTAAGAAGAGTATTATTGTCATCATTACCGGGCAGCGCTGTAACAGAAGTTACAATAGATAATATTTTGCATGAATATAGTACCATAGAAGGTGTGCAAGAAGATGTGTTGGAAATATTGTTAAATATTAAAAAATTAGCATTGGTTCTACACTCAAAAGATTCATTAGAAGTAACATTGAAGAAAAAAGGTGTTGGCTCAGTTCTTGCTTCTGATATAACTGATAACCCAGATTTAGAAATTAAAAATCCTGATTTTTGTATTGCAAATATAACAAATGAAAAAACTGAGTTAATTATTCATATGACAATCAGCCAAGGAAGGGGATATCAACAAGCACAGAAAAGAAAATTTAACGAGCAAGAAGATTTAGGTATTGGGAAAATGCAACTAGATGCTTCATTTAGCCCAGTAGTTCAAGTAACTTATAATGTTGATACAGCAAGGGTTAAACAAAGAACTGATTTAGATAAATTAGTTATAGATTTAAAAACTAATGCAACAATTGAGCCAGAGGATGCAATTAGACAAGCTGGACAAATTCTCAGAAACCAATTGGACGTATTTACATATTTAGAAGTTCAAGAAGAAGCTATTGAAGACGCTGATGTACCACAAATAGACCCAGTTTTATTAAGACCAGTAGATGATTTAGAGCTAACAGTAAGATCAGCGAATTGCTTAAAAGCTGAAAATATTTATTATATTGGAGATTTAGTTCAACGCAGTGAAAACGAACTATTAAAAACTCCTAATCTAGGTAAAAAATCATTAACTGAAATTAAAGATGTGCTGGCAACGCATAGCTTATCTCTAGGAATAAAACTTGAAGATTGGCCTCCTAAAGGTATTGAGAAAAGAGTATGAGACATAAAAAAAGCGGAAGACAATTAAATAGAAATTCATCACATAGAAAAGCTATGATGAAGAACCTTACTTTATCTTTATTTGAATTTGAGAAAATTAAAACATCTGTTCCTAAAGCTAAAGAATTACGTAGGGTTGCGGAGCCTCTTATAACACTAGCTAAGCAAGATAATTTAATGAGAAGAAGATTAGCTTATTCTAAAATTAGAAGTAAAAAAATAGTTAAAAAGTTGTTTGAAGATCTTGGGCCTAGGTTTAAAAACAAACCTGGAGGATACATGAGAATTCTTAAATTTGGCTGTAAATTAGGTGATGCATCCCCCCAAGCATATGTAGAACTAACAAATAAGGCTAACTTGAACAATTAAGTTTCTTTTTTAAAAATAATCCAGTAAAAGAATTTTTATTTTTAGAGACCTCTTCAGGTGTACCTTCTGCAACAATATTTCCTCCACCAACACCTCCTTCAGGGCCTAAATCTATAAGCCAATCGGCTGTTTTTATAACTTCTAAATTATGCTCTATAATAATGAGGGTGTTACCTCTAGCTTTGAGTTTATTTAAAACTTTCAACAATTTAGCTACATCATGAAAATGAAGACCTGTAGTAGGTTCATCTAACAAATAGATAGTTTGACCCGTATCTCTTTTTATAAGTTCTTTAGCTAACTTTATTCTTTGAGCTTCGCCTCCTGATAATGTTGTAGCATTTTGTCCGAGTTTTATATATGAAAGGCCAACCTCATCTAAGACTTCTAGTTTTCTTTTTATATTAGGATAGTTATAAAAAAATTTCAAAGCTTCTAAAACTGTAAAGTTTAAAACATCGCTGATAGTTTTAGATTTTAAATTAATTTCTAAGGTTTGTTCGTTATATCTCTTTCCATTACATTTATCACATTTAACATATACATCTGATAAAAAATGCATTTCTACCTTAATGACACCATCACCCTCACATTCATCACACCTCCCTCCTTTAACATTAAAGCTAAACCTACCAGGACTATATCCTCTAGCTCTAGACTCTTTGGTTAGTGAAAATAAATCTCTAATATGTGTGAAGATTCCAGTATATGTCACAGGATTTGATCTAGGAGTTCTTCCTATAGGACTTTGATCAATTTCAATAATTTTATCAATATGCTCTAACCCTGTTATTTTTTCACAGCCTGTTTGAGAATTATCTTTTTCTGAAAATTCATTATAAATATATTCATAAAGTATATTATTAACCAAAGTTGATTTGCCTGATCCTGATACACCTGTTATACAAGTTAATAAACCAATAGGTATTTTTATATTTAAATTATTTAAATTATTTGTAGTAGCTTTATGTATTGTTAATACTTTTTTTGAGTTAAATTTTATTCTTTCTTTTGGAATTGATATTTTCTTTAACCCTGAAATGTATTGTCCAGTATACGAGTTTTTTATTTTTTTAATATCATTCGGTTTGCCTACAAACATAATTTCACCACCAGAATCTCCAGCTCCAGGTCCTACATCAACAACATAATCTGATGATAAAATAGTATCTTCATCATGTTCTACAACTATAACAGTATTTCCTAAATCACGTAGATTACGCAGTGTTTTTAATAATTTATCATTGTCTCTTTGATGGAGACCAATAGACGGTTCATCTAAGATATACATAACCCCAACTAAACCAGAACCAATTTGACTAGCTAACCTTATTCGTTGAGCCTCACCTCCAGATAAAGTTTCAGCACTACGATTAATAGTGAGATAGTTTAATCCAACATTATTTAAAAAATTTAATCTACTTATTATTTCTAAAATTATTTTATTTGATATTTCTTTGTGCATGCCTTCAAATTTTATTTTTTTAAAAAAATCTAAACATTCTTCAATAGTTAATTCTGTAATATCACTGATAGACTTATTAAATATAAATATATTTCTACTTTTTTTGTTTAATCTTTTTCCCTCACAATCAGTACATTTCGCTATATTTAAATATTTAAATAATCTTTTTTGTGCTGAAAAAGATCCATTTTCATATTGTCTTTCAAACTTTTCAATTATTCCTTCCCAAGGTTCTTTTTTAACGATATAATTTTCTTTATTTTTACTCCTAAAACCTTTTATATACTTCATTTCCATAATCTCATCCTCACTTCCATAAAATAATATTTTTTTAAATTTTTTCGGTAGTTTTTTATATGGAATATTTAAATCTATTTTATAATGCTCAGATAAACTCTCTAATAATAGATGATAGTAAGCGCTTTTATCATCCCATCCATATATAGCGCCTTTTGATAAACTCAATTCTTCATTAACAATTATTTTTTCTGGATCAAAAAATTCGCTTACACCTAAGCCATCGCAGGATTCACATGCACCTACAGGACTATTGAATGAAAATAATTTTGGCTCTAATTCTCCTATAGAATAACCACAGTGAGGACATGCATACTTTGTAGAGAAAATATTTTCTATTTTATTTGTTTCAATATTACAACAATAAATTAAACCATCAGAAAATTTTGAAGTTAATTCTACTGACTCTATAATTCTTTGAGTATCATTTTTTTCTACAGAACTTAATCTATCTATAACAAATTCAATATTATTTTTCTTTTTAGGATTAATAATGTGGTTAATCATATGTTTGGACATATTTTGAATATCTATGACCTCTCCATTTACTCTTATCCTTTTATATCCTTGTTGGGAAAATGATTGTATTAATTTAAAATGTTCCCCTTTTTGTTGTTTTACTACAGGAGCTAATAACATAATTTTACCCCCACTATTATCTTTGATGATTTTTTTAGTTATATCACTAAAGGTCATAGCTTTTAATTCGATAGAATGTTCTGGGCATTTTGGTGAACCTACTCTTGCAAATAATAACCTTAAATAATCATAAATTTCAGTTACTGTTCCTACTGTTGATCGTGGATTATGGGACGATGATTTTTGTTCTATAGATATTGCTGGAGACAAGCCCTCAATAACATCTACATCAGGTTTATCCATCATAGATAAAAATTGCCTAGCATAAGAGGATAAAGACTCCATATAACGCCTCTGTCCTTCTGCAAAAATTGTATCAAACGCTAATGATGATTTTCCAGATCCTGATAAGCCAGTTATGGTTATTAGCTTATCACGAGGAAGTTCTATATTAATGTTTTTTAAATTGTGTGTACGGGCACCTTTAACAAAAATATTCTTTTTCATGGTAGAGAAATGATATCATCTATAGTTTAATTGCACCTAAGAAAATTGCAATTTATAGCATAAATTTAATCATTTTATTAGTTTAGGTGGAATTTTTGCTATCCGTAAGATAATATTTAAGTTATAGTGAATGCTCAGTCAATGAATATCAGAATGAAATTTAATGTCAGTAAATAAAGTAATATTATTAGGTCGAGTTGGAGCTGACCCCGAGGTGAAATATATGCCTAGTGGCAATGCAGTATTAAATCTTTCGATTGCTACAAATAGGAAGTTTAAAAATCAAGAGTCAGGCAACTATGAAGACAAGACGGAATGGCATAGAGTTGTATTTTTCAATAAACCCGCTGAAACAATTGGGCAATATGTAAAAAAAGGACAACAGCTATATGTTGAAGGTAGATTGCAAACTAGAAAGTGGCAAGATAAAGATGGGGTTGAGAAATACTCAACTGATATAATTTCTGATAACTTTACTTTTGTTGGTTCAAAATCTGACGCTTTAAGCACAAATGACTCGTCTTCAACAAATAATGATAATTTTGATCAAAGAAATAAATCTGAAGATGCTGGCGCTCTGCCATCTCAGCAAGATGATGACATACCATTTTAGAGTAAATGCTCGAAAATAAAAAATTTTTTATACAAACTCACGGTTGCCAAATGAATGAATATGATTCAGAAAAACTTGGTGATGTTTTGCAATATAATCTCAAAATGATGGAAACAAAAAACCCAGAAGATGCAGACGTGTTACTCCTTAATACTTGCTCTATTAGAGAAAAAGCTCAAGAAAAAGTTTTTCATCAATTAGGGAGATGGAAAAAGCTCAAAACAAAAAAACCTGATTTATTAATCGCTGTAGGAGGATGCGTAGCCTCCCAAGAGGGTAAAAATATTAGAGCTAGGTCTCCTGAAGTAGATATAGTTTTTGGGCCTCAAACAATACATAGATTGCCAAAAATGATTGAGAACATAGTTTATAAAAGGAAAAAAATAGAAATTGATATAAATTTTCCTGAAATTGAAAAATTCGATTATTTGCCTTTTTCTAAAAAGAAAACGCCATCTGCTTTTTTATCTATTATGGAAGGTTGTAGTAAATATTGCACATTTTGCGTTGTTCCGTATACAAGAGGAGAAGAAGTGAACAGAAGATTCGATGATATTTTACATGAGGTAAATTCTTTGGTTAAACTAGGAACAAAAGAAATTATATTGCTTGGACAAAATGTTAATGCTTATAAATCACTAAACAATAAACAACAGCACATGTCATTCTCAGACCTTATAAGATACATATCACATATCAAGGGAGTTCAGCGAATAAGACATAGCACTTCTCACCCCATAGATTTTACTGATGATCTTATTCGGGAATATAATAATATTAAATTAGCTAATAATCTTCATTTACCAGTACAATCTGGGTCAGATTTTATACTTTCAAGAATGAAAAGGAAACATACTGTTCTAGAGTATAAAAACATAATAAAAAAAATTAGAAAAATAAGACCTGATATTAACCTAACATCCGATTTTATTGTAGGATATCCAGGTGAAAGTGATTATGAATTTCAACAAACTCTAGATTTTGTTGAAGAATTAAATTTTAGCAATGCATATAGCTTTATATATAGCTCAAGACCGGGGACACCAGCATCTTTTGAAAAAGATGGTATTTCAATAGATACTAAAAAGAAAAGGCTTAAAAGACTTCAAGAATTAATTAAATCCCAATCTTTGTCCTATACTAAGAAAATGTTAGGCACAAAACAAAACGTGCTAGTAGAAGGAATGTCTATAAAAGGAAATAATGAATTATATGGTAGATCAGACAACAATAAGGTTATAAATTTTTATGCTGACAAAAAATATATAGGAGATTTTGTTGACATTTATATTACAGAAATTAAATCTAACACCTTATATGGCGAGATTATTGAGACAGACGAGAGAAAGAAAATTTATAATTAAAACAAATAAAATCGTATATTTAACATAAAAAAAGAGGAATAAAAATAATTTGATAACAAAGATAACTCATAAAAACATCACTCTACAACCACAAGACAATGATAGGCTTTCAAATTTATGTGGGACATTAGATGAAAATTTAAGACAGATAGAAGAATATATGCAAGTTCAAATATCAAACAGAGGAAACAATTTTATTATAAAAGGAAATGAAGAAAACGTACCAAGAACATCAAAGTTAATTGAAAAACTTTATACTATATCTGCTCACGAGGAATTAACATCGAAACAATTGCATATGTATATGAATGATACCTCAGAAAATAAATTAACCGAATCAGACAGCGAAAAAGGAATTATTAAGTGTAACAAACATATCATAAAACCAAACTCAAAATCTCAACATAATTATATTGATGCAATTTTTTCAAATGATCTTGTTTTTGGTATAGGACCTGCAGGTACAGGAAAAACATATCTTGCTGTTGCAAGTGCTGTATATTGCTTAGAAAAAAACTTAGTAAAAAAAATCTTTTTAGCTAGACCAGCAATTGAAGCTGGAGAAAAACTTGGTTTTTTGCCAGGCGATTTAAGTGAAAAAGTAAATCCATATTTACAACCTATATACGATGCACTTTATGAGATATTAGGGTTTCAAACTGTGAATAAATTAATGGAAAACAATATAATTGAGATAGCCCCGCTTGCATATATGAGAGGACGGACTTTAAATGATGCATTTATAATTTTGGATGAAGCTCAAAATACCACCATAGCCCAGATGAAAATGTTTTTAACTAGAATTGGATTTGGGTCTAAAACTGTAGTTACTGGCGATACCAGTCAAATAGATTTGCCAAAAGATATTAAATCAGGATTAATAGATTGTTTGGAATTTATACCAAAATTAAAAAGCGCTCATATAACAGAATTTAAATCAATTGATGTCATGAGACATAAAATAGTTAAAGATATTATTAAAGAGTATGAAAAAAGAGAAAAATAATTTATTAACAGTTAAGATAATACAAAATAATTGTAAAGGTTATATTCCTAGCGAATATAAAATAAAAAAATGGGCTAAAATTGCTTTTTTTGGAAAGAAGTATTCTGTTGTTTCAATTAAAATTGCGGCAAAGAATGAGATAAATAATTTGAACAAAAAATTTTTTAAAAAAGATACGATATGCAATGTTTTGTCATTCCCGCATAACTCGATTATTAGCTCTGGAGAGTACATATTGGGTGATATTATTATTTGTGCCGACATTGTTAATAAAGAGTCTGTTAAATATAAAATTAATAATGATAATAGATGGGCTCATATGATTATTCATTCAATGTTACATTTACAAGGCTATACGCATCATATAAATGAAAAAAGAAATATAATGGAAAAAAAAGAAATGACTTTAATGAATATACTGGGATACCAGAACCCTTATTATGCAAACTAAGAAAAGCACATGGCTAAATAAAATCATAGCCATAGTTAAAGACTCTCCAAAAGCTAAAGAGGATCTATTAAAACTGATAAAAGATGCCGTACTTGATGGTTTGCTAGATATTGAATCTCTCAAAATGATTGAAGGAGTATTTAAAGTTTCAGAAGTACAAGTTAGAGACATTATGATTCCAAGACCTCACATGAAAGTCATAGATATAACTGATGAAATAGACGATATTATCGAAAAGGTTACAACATCTGGCCATTCAAGATTTCCTGTTATTGATGACAATAAAGATGAAATTATAGGGGTTTTACTTGCTAAAGATCTTTTAAAGCGGACTATAAATGACAATGATGATAGTTTTGATTTACATGGGCTTTTAAGACCTGCTGTTTTTGTTCCGGAAAGTAAACGATTAAATATTTTATTAAATGAATTTAAGTCTAGTAGAAACCACATAGCTATAGTAATAGACGAACATGCAGGAGTGTCGGGTTTAGTTACCATAGAAGACGTTCTTGAAGAAATTGTTGGAGAAATTGATGATGAGCATGATAAAAAAACAGAGTCCAGAATAATATCAGAAAGTAATAATCAATATATTGTTGATGCATTAACCCCTTTAGCAGAATTTAATGCATATTTTTTATCTGACCTCAAAGACGATGGCGTAGAAACCATAGGAGGTTATCTTACTAATAAATTTGAAAAAGTACCTAATAAATCAGAGGCTATAACTATTAGCAACCTATCTTTTAAAATTTTATCAGCTGACTCAAGGAGCATCAATAGAATTCAAGTTAACAGAAAAATTAATAAAATTTAAATGGTATATTTTGAAAAGAAACCATATTTAAATTATCTAGTTGTTGTAATTTTAGGAATATTGTATACCGCATCATTTGCACCATATAATTTTAAACTTAGTATTTATTTTTCATTAACTTTATTTTTTTATATACTTTTTCATTCGGATAAAACAAGAAGTATATATTTATCATATTTATTTGGGTTATCAGTATTTTCATTTGGCACCTCATGGATATTCAACAGCTTATATGATTACGGAGGAGAAAATTTAATTGCCTCATTGTTAGTAACTATTTTTTTGATTTCTTTTATGTCTATATTTTTTATACCATTAGGCATGGTCGTCAATAAAAACATTGATATAAAGAAAAAATTTAATTTTCTTATGCCTGCTTCAATACTGGTCCTTATGGAAATTATACGATCTAATATTTTTGGAGGTTTTCCATGGCTTTTAATTGGAACCAGCCAAATAGGAACTATATTTAATGAATTTTATCCATTATTTGGAACATATTTTGTAAGCTTCCTTGTAATATTGATTTCATTTTTAATCACAATAATCATGATTAAGAAAAATACCATCAAATATTTTTTTATTTTATTTTTTATATTTTTAAGTACCAGCATAGTTAATTTTGTAGAATATGATTGGTCTACTGATAGAAAAATAAAAAATAATATTACTATAATACAACCTAATGTCAATCAGCGTCTCAAGTTTAACAATAATGAAATTAAAGCTATTAAAAATAAATATGTAGAAATCTTTAAAAAAGACAGTTTGCACGATACTATATTATTGCCCGAGACAGCTATACCAACAATATACGAAAATGATAAGAGTTTTTATAAAAAGCATCTTTTGCCATATGCAAACCATATTATCGGAGGGGTGTTTAGATATAATAATGTCACAAATGAAACATTTAATAGCATTTTAGTGTTAAATGGTGAAGAACAGTTTTATGACAAGAGACACTTAGTTCCATTTGGTGAATATATCCCATTCAAAAATTTATTTATTCGCATAATAGAAATTTTTAATATACCGATGTCTAATTTATCCCACGGAAAACAGCATCAACCTAGAATATCATTTGATGATATTTTTATTGAGCCTTTAATATGTTATGAGTCTGCTTATCCAGAGCTTATTCAAACTACCGATACAGAATTCAGTATTATTGTAAATATTAGTAATGATGCATGGTTTGGCAATTCATTAGCGCCATACCAACACTTACAAATTTCTCAATCTAGAGCTTTAGAATTTCAAAGATATTTAATTAGATCTGCTAACACTGGCATATCCGCAGTTATTAACAAGAAAGGCAAAATTGTTGACTCAATTCCTTTAAACCATGAAGGTACTTTAAACGCATCAATCATATCATCAAAAGGAAAAACACCATATAGGTATTTTGGAGATTATCCTGTTTTGATGTTAATATTCTCAATAATGTTTTTTTATTTTTTTACTTCTA
>Ga0066836_10000365_pt1 | contig 21024 bp, 22 predicted proteins | sample ETNtaG_18_FD_71568 | JGI IMG/M metagenome (GOLD analysis project Ga0066836, IMG submission 71568) | Marine microbial and viral communities from oxygen minimum zone, Eastern Pacific Ocean - ETNP201302SV91 | ecosystem: Environmental > Aquatic > Marine > Oceanic | place: Pacific Ocean: Eastern... | reverse complement strand
TGATTCCCGTCTCGCTCTATGGCGTCGACGAGGAAAGGCTTGAGCAATTTTATGTCGAGTTACCTTCCTTAGTGGAAGATGCATATACCGACCGCGAATACCAGATGACCTTATTCGCAATCAGCGGTGATGATGTAATGGATCATCTCTCTCGCGCAGATATGTGGGCAGGATATACTCCATTGATTCTTACTGAGGATGTGGTGATGGAGGTGAGCATGGCTCTTCAAACTGTGAAATATCCAGATGTTGGTCTATTAGAGCATCTTCTAACTCTAGATGGAGTGGACCTGAAGAGGATATCCACCTGGATGCATTTCTCGACCAATGTCTACCCCATTTACAGCCAGCAAGCATGTCAAACTCTCGATGAGATGGGGTTGACAACTCCATTCAAGCCTGATGATATTGCTTCGTACGGATTGTATGTAGCACGACTTGAAGGAATAAAACTTCACGCCCCTGCTGCAGGTATGCCGGAAATCGGGCTCCCTAGAGCCAGAATCCTGCAACTTGGCCTGGAGCGATTCAAATGAAAAATGCAACGACCCATGCCAAATTGCTTGTTGTAGCAATTATTTGGGGAGTAGGTTGGGTTGCAGGTCGTGTAGTTGCACTAGAAATTCCTCCCTTTACTGCCGGATGGTCTCGCTATATTCTTGCGGTATTCTGTTTTCTTATCTATCTAAAAATTTCAGGGAAATGGATGCTCCCAAAAAAAGAACAATGGCGCATTATCGCCATGATTGGATTTCTCTCAACCTTCGTCTATCAGGCCTTCTTTTTGTATGGAATGAAATGGACTGCCGCAGGCGATGCATCGCTAATGATTACCTTCAACCCGCTGTTTACCGCCCTACTAGCGATACCCTTCCTAGGAGAAAAATTAGATCGAAGGCTGGTAATTGGTCTGTTGACAGCAGTAAGTGGTGTCGTAGTGATAGCATGGTATTCTCCAAATGTCAACCTGCCAATTGATGAACGGCTCCTCGGTGATGCACTGATTGGACTAGCCGCACTCTCTTGGGCTGGGGCAACTATTCTGATGAAAAAAGCGATGAGCGGTGAGTATGCATTGTCACCACTCCACCTCACGGTATGGGCAAGTACCGTTGGTCTACTAATCCAAACTCCTGCTGCATTGTGGGAGATGAGTGAATACGGCTGGCCGCATGCTTCGATGGAGGCCTGGTGGTGGCTTGCTTTCCTTGCCATCGCGTCTACTGTAATGAGTTATGTTTGGTTTGCTGACGGAATCAAAATCATCGGAGCTGGCAGAGCCGCTCTCTATGTCTATCTCGTTCCACTGTTTGGAATACTCTCAGGGTGGATGCTCCTCGATGAGATGCTGGGATGGTCGCTTGTAGCTTCATTTGCACTCATTGTAGGTGGAGTGGCTTACGCTCAATCCAAGGAATCGTCATGAACCAAGTCCTGTTAGGATGGCCATGGCGGTCAAGTCGGTAGCGGTAATCGGTGCCGGTACAATGGGTGCAGGAATTGCTCAAGTCTGCGCTCAGGCCGGCTGGAGTACCAATCTATTCGATGCATTTCCCGAAGGCTTAGCACGTGGCATGGCCAACATAGATGCATTCTGGGATAAGGGAATTGCCCGTGGCAAAACCACACCTGAACAGAAGGCGGCTTGGTCTACTCTGTTGGCACCATGTGAAGACATGGCTCAGGCTGTTGCAGATGTTGATTTGGTGATTGAGGCTGTACCTGAAATTCCTTCACTCAAGCACGAAATTTTTGCAGCCTTGGGTTCTATGACCAGAGAAGATTGTATCCTCGGAACAAATACTTCTTCCCTATCTATTGCTGATATCGCTGCAGCCTCAGGCAGGCCTGAGAAAGTGATTGGGATGCATTTCTTCAATCCTGTTCCAATTATGAAACTACTCGAACTCGTTGCGCACGACTCGTGTTCTGACGAAACAGTGGCATTCGCCAAAGCTGCTGGAGAGGCGATGGGCAAGACGACGATTGTTGTCAAAGATGTCCCCGGATTCGCTACCAGTCGTCTTGGAGTCGTCCTTGGCAATGAGGCAATTCGCATGCTTGCTGATGGTGTTGCTTCAGCCAAGGATATCGATACCGCGATGGTTCTTGGATACAAGCATCCGATGGGTCCGCTTGCACTCACCGACCTGGTAGGACTTGACGTGCGTCGAGACATCCTCCTAAATCTCAAAGAATCATTCGGTGATGATTCCTATACCCCTCATCCACTACTCGAGAAATTAGTAGCAGAGGGCAGACTTGGAAAGAAGAGTGGGAAGGGAATCTATGACTGGTCATCGGGTTCGGCCGAAGAAACCGAATTACCTGACAACAAATAGAGGCGAATCTCCATGGCAGACCCATTAGGTGTCCTCGATCCAATCGGCGATCTCATCGAGGATATTGAAAAGAGTCGAAAAGGACGTATCCTAATTCCAATCCTCCTTTATGGACCGATAATTGGATTGGGTGTCTACCTATTCTTCATGTGAATTTGTGCATAGTATTAGGAAAAATCTGGCTTTCTTTTCTCCAAGAACGCCCTAACTCCTTCTGCAAATTCTTCAGTTGTTCCTGCGGCTTCGATGAGTGTTCTCTCGTGTGTGAGATGAGTCTCAAGGTCGTTTATGTTCTGAGTTAACAGAAGATGCTTGGTCGCTTCCTTGGTATGGCTACCCCACTGTGACCAAGTCTTTGCGACATGGATTGCTCGCGCTAGCAAATTATCAGCAGCGACAACCTGATCGATGGCACCTAAGTGACATGCTTCCGAGGCATCCCAAACCTGATTCTCGAGGAAGAAGCGCCGTGCTACTTGCTCACCGACTAAGCGTGGTAGAAGCCAAGTTGTGCCACCATCCGGTGAGAGCCCCATGCCTGCATAAGATGCTGCCATCTTTCCTTCAGGCGAAGCGATTCTCGCATCACAAGCGAGAGCAAGCCCGAGACCACCTCCGGCAGATGCGCCGTTAAGAGCGGCGACAAAGATAGTTGACGATGTTCTCATCTTCAGTAAAAGGGGATGAAGAATTCCTGTGAGTTCTCTGATTAGTTCCACACTATCACCATCATCAATCGATTTCTGGAAAGCATTGATGTCTGCACCAGCAGAGAAGAATTTACCTTCACCGGTAATGACTACTGCTTTTTCACCCATGAGTGAATTCACTGCATCTGCAATCTTCGGCAAAAATTCCCTGCTGAATGACTTAGTTGCACTACCGCCTGTGAGGCGGAGTACCTTGACCCCATCCACATCTTCGATGTTCATGAGAATCACAACTTGACGTTGACATTCTTGACCTTGGTATAGAAACGAAGTGCATCTTGACTTTGCTCCACTCCAATACCCGATTGCTTCCAACCGGTGAAGGCTGTCTGTGGGAAAGTGATTGGATATTCATTAATCGAAACCATTCCACTTTCTACATCATGAGCAAAACGATGTGCTCTGGACAAGTTGTTGGTCCAAATTCCGTTTAGCAAACCGAACGGAGTATCATTCGCCAAAGCAAGAGCCTCTGAATCATCAGTAAATGTGGTAACTGCTAGAACCGGTCCGAATAATTCCTCCTGGAATAGTAGATTATCGCTTGAGACTCCCGTGACCACTGTTGCTTCCATAAATGCCCCATCACGATCGAGTGCATTTCCTCCACATACAACCTCGCCGCCTTCAGCGAGGCCTTTGGCTAACATGTCAAGCACATCATCACGGTGAGATGTATGAACCATACTTCCCATACGAACGCCCTCTTCCATTCCTGGTCCAACTGGCCACTTGCTGATTTCAGCAACGATTGCTTCGACCAATTCATCGTGAACATCCTCGTGAACGATTAGTCGGGAACCTGCCCAACACATCTGTCCAGCATTCATGAATATTCCAAAGCAAATCGCTTTTGCACAATGGCGGATATTAGCATCAGGAAATACGATATTTGCTCCTTTGCCACCGAGTTCAAGGGTTACTGGAGTGAGATTCTCACTTGCCTTAGCCATAACCGCTTGTCCAGTTGGCACCCCACCGGTTAGTATGATTCCGTCAACACCAGAATGGCCTGCTAAAGCATCTCCAATCAAACTGCCAGAACCGGTAATCACCTGAAGAACGCCAGATGGCAAACCGACTTCAGCCTCTTCCATCGCCTTTGCCCATGCAAGCAATGAGAGTGGTGTCCATGAGGCTGGCTTGGAGATAACTGTGCATCCAGCAGCAAGAGCTGGAGCGATTGAGCGAATAGCCAATTGAAGTGGGAAATTCCATGGAACAATGTGTGCTGTTACACCAAGTGGTTGGCGTAATGTGTAGTTCAAACGGTTACCTGGAACTGGAATTGTACTACCTTCGATTTTATCAGATAAACCTGCGAAGTACTCTAGTGTCCATGCTCCGTAACGAATTTCACTGAGAGCCTCTCTGAATGTTTTGCCATTATTGGATGACTCAAGGGCTGCAAGCGACTTGGCATTTGCATAGGTTGCTGCAGCCATTTTGTTCAAAATACGTCCTCGTTGTGCTGGGTCCATCAATGCCCAGTCTTTGCTCTTGAGGGCTTCTTTCGACGCGGCAACACAGCGGTCAACATCGGCAATTGTTGCCTTAGGAACCGCTGTAATTATTTCTCCAGTAGCAGGATTGTGTACATCACCTGTTCCTCCATCCTCAGCATCGCACCACTCTCCTGCGATTAGCATCTGTTCGGTCGCCATGCTTGGGGCGAAGAGGAACCTGCTCAAAGCCTCTCGCATCGAGGGAGGTGTTGATTAGCGAGGGTGCTTAGCACCCTCTCATGGCGCAGCGCATTGGCATCGCTGAGGCGACCACTACCGCTGTCACTGGTAAACCGCCAATGCTGGTGTTAATCTCTGGAGCAACTGGAGTGGGGAAATCAACCACTGCAGTCAAACTCGCACACTCCCGTTCATTCTCTCGTTTGCTCTCTACCGATGCGGTTAGAGAGGTCATGCGAGTGATGGACAAAGATGGCCATGGACCGCTTCATCGGTCTTCATTCAGTAGAGGGGAAGCAGGGGATGCAGTTCTTGACTGGCAAGATACCTGTACCGCTGTTGAAGCAGGCGTTCTAGCCACAATTGAACGTGCTCGAAGAGAAGGTATTGACCTTGTTCTCGAAGGAGTTCACCTTGAGCCAAGTGCTAGATTACTCAGATCTTGGACTGAAGCAGGAGGAATTGCTATTGGAGTAGTAATGCATGTTGATGATGAAAAGCAACATGCCTCTTTCCTCAAGCAAAGAGAGAGTCATTCATTCCGTAATGCTGAGAGGTATATTTCCGCATTGCCAAGAATTCGAGCGATCCAAGAAGCATTACTCGATAAAGCAAAAATTGCATATTGGCATACTTTGGACCCGACAAGGGTTGAAAATTCTCTTGAGAGAATCCATCACTGGATGGACCTCGCTTGGAATGAATGGCGCAAATCACATTGATTATTCATCGAGATTTATGGTGAACTCGATTGAGTTTTCAAGCATTGAATTTCTATCAGCAGCACCCAATTCACAATTTACTGTGATTATGCCATCTAACTCACTAACTGTAATATCGAGAAGTTTGAGTTCCACTCCTCTAATCTCACCATGGTGCAAGATGTCGTCGTGTAACGAAGCCATCGCTTTCTCAACACTCTCTATTTCAGATAACCCACCATCATACCAGATTTGGGCTCTGTCGTAAGTCAATGCAGGCAAAGAGTCCACAACTTCTGCCGAAGCGGTGATTGTAGTATCGCCCGCAGGGTCATGCGGCATTGCAATACCTGCCATCTTTACTCCAAAAATAGCCATTGAGAGAAGGGACATCATCAGTACCATTCCTGTTGCCAAGAGCATTTGACCTTCATCATCCCGCTCAGATAACATCACTCGCCACCTCCTCGAGTCCAAACATCAAGTGAAACTGTCCACAAGTGGTCATCAACTGCAACTAGTGAATGTGTAGTAATTGTACGACCAGCAGGGGTTCCGACTTCTCCTGCGGGATGGCTAGTCCCTGAATCACGGGCTAGCCAACAATTTCCTTCGTAACCACTTGTTATCGCACCTTGGATTAATTCGCACGCGGCGTCCTCGTCACCATTGGAAAGTAATTCTGCAAGTCTGGAATCATATTCACCTCCCTGGGAGGTAATTCCAAGGCCATACCTGATGGCATCTTGACCAGCGAATTCCATACTTGCATCAATAGACTGTGATGGAGAATCTGGAACTTGGATTTGGATTAGAAAGGTTGCTGACATGAAAAAGAGCCAAAATAGTGTCAACATCTCAAGGATGTGAACTTGTCCTGAGTCGTCATCGTGCAACCCTTTCACCTCATGGTCTGAATACACCAGCTGAGACATTGAAGCCTGGCAAGGTTGTAATTCCAATGAGGTCTGGCGTGTATACAATGAAATTGAAACATAGTAAGGAAAGAAGAATCATCAATCCAGCATGCTTCATTCCACTGCTAAATCTTCCAGTTGCCATTAGCCCCGCCATATTTCCATTGCCCAATGCCTGCATTGTCACTCCATAATAGAAAATTGTCAGGAAGAACAATGGCTCAATGTTTCGGATGACCATGTTTCCAATCGCAGCACCGCCGCTCTCTCCTCCTTCACTCGGTTCGGAATTTGAACCCGCAATAGCAGGGATGAAAACCTTAGCAAGAACGACGATAACTCCCAAGAATACACCATATGAAGTCCAAATGACCGAAATATAAGATGCAATTGAGCGTATTCGTTCACGTTCTAGGAATTTGATTTCACGACTGTCATTTGCTGCAGTAACAAGAATATCAGAAATTTTTCCTCCAGCGCGATTAGCCTCTGAAATCAAGGAGATAGCACGTCTGACAAGTGGGGTGCCAACTCGTTCTGCGAACATATGAATGACATCGGAAAATGCAACACCCCAACTCAATTGGTCACTCATTTTCTTTACTTCATCGTTCAAGGCACCGTATTCAGATTTCGCCAACGTTTGAACCGCTACAGTCATTGACAAACCCCCCTTCCAATACTCTGCAAGATCCCGTAAGAAATCTGGGAATTTCTCTTCCATATCGTTAATTCTTGTCTTCACGCGATCCCAATAGAAAGAAGCTGGCCAGAAACACATGAAAAATCCAAATCCGAAGAAATTGAGGAAAATGGTAGGCCTCAAACTTACTCCACCTAGATTTACTTCTGGACCAATCCAAAGCGATTTGTTATTGATGTACTCCGGAGTACCATCAAAGTAATCCATCTCGAAGCGATATGTTGCAGAGTTGATTTCCTCATTTGACATAATTACAACAGAATACATATTCCCTACTTCCATATTCTCAACATGGAGGTGACATTTGTCATTCTCATCGTGACTGTTTCCATCATGTCTCGCGACTACTTGCCCATCGATATCGTGGATTCTAAACGAATAATCTGCGGGTAGAGAAGAATCGATATTACATGTAGCCGTAAATGGTTGTACTGGAGGAGCAGCGCCATTTAATTCAGATATATTGCGCCCGGGTACATCGAAATATTGTCCTTGCTCTCTAAACTCAATCCATGGTTCGAGAGATTCATAGACAATTGGAGTTGCTTCATCCTCCAACATGGGACAAGTATCATTCAAGGTAGGGGTTAGTTCTACTGAAGAATCGAACCCGCAGGCTAGATTTACGAATAATGGTTGACCATTTGGTGATGTAGTAAAGTGAGAGTTGGTAATCCAGAATCCAAAGCAACCTAAGCCAATGAATCCACATACCATCAAAATAGCATAGAGTTTTGTCATAGTAGAGTCATTCTTAGGAAGGTCGAGATCTACGATGATTTTGTTCTTCTTTTTGCGCGCCATATTCTCACCTCCTCACATTTTTTGCTCTTCACTGGATGACCAAACTAAGAATGCGAACATTACATGGATTAATGGCAATACCAATAGTACAACCAGATACAGAGTTCCTTCGCTCATTTGGGCACCACGGCCACTGACCCAGAACATAATTACGAGCATGACAATCAGGAAGAGAGGCATTGCTACAGCAACCACAACATAAGACTCAGCCAACATTGCCAGAGATTCTAGGAACTCGTGTAATCGCGTTCGATTCTCACGCATATAGTGCTCAGCACGATTAAGGAAGTACAACTTTAGTGAGCCTCCGGCTGTTAATGTTCCAACCATTCCCTGGAAGAACTCCGTCATCCAGGGAGATGCTGCACGGTCAACCGACATCTTCATCGCGGTAAGCAAATCAAATCCTAGAAGACTCACATCGCGATAAATCATAGCTGAATCATATGCAATCTCGCCATATATATCTCCATTCATTGCCAGTGATCTGAAAATTTTGTGTGGAGTCGCGTTTGCAGCAGCCATCGCTGCAGTATATGATGCGGCATACGGCAAGTATTTCTCCAAAGCAACCCCTCTTGTATGTGCTGATCTGGCGGCCCCTTTCTTCAGATATTTGAATACGAAAAATGGTATCACTGGACCGAAAATTATCGGAATCAGTGTTTCAACCCAATCTGGAAATTCAAGGTAGGTAAAATAGGGGCATCCATTAGCAGGTAATGTTGTATCAATTAAATCCTCATTCCAATATTCCCATACGAAACACGCTTCTGCAGTAGATTCATCTGGCAATGACTCATAATAATCTACAAATCCAATAACTGGGAAGAAGAAGGCTAAATTGACTAGGATACAAAAAATCACTACTAGAACCGTGAGCATGAAATTTTGAGCCAAAAACACCTCTGGCATCATTGGCATGTTTCCCTTTACTAGATCGTCACCAAGTTCTGTATCTTCTCGGGCCCGCTTCTTGAAAAAACCACCTACTAAGCGGTGACAAATTTTCTGCCAGGCGGTTAACTCCATCCATTATCCCTTCCCAAACATCAAATCCAGAATTCATTTCAGCGCATTCCATCAACTCTTGCGAGAATCTCGTGTGGCCTAACATAGTACTCCGTGATAATTTGGCTGACCTGATCGGCCTTGCGGATGTCATTGAGCACCATCCACTCGAGTATACGCTTACGGGTTCGAAGTTCCCTTCTCATATCCTCTTGACTATAATTGATCTTAACCATAATCTTCTCTAAAACATATGATTTTCCAGAGAATATGAAATCGTCATTAGCAACATTCCATCGGAAAACCTCGTTCGTGATGACTTCCATTGAGTTTGGATCGATACCAACAATTTCGACAATCTGCTTTGAACGTCGAACACGGCGTCCATTAATTCTGGTCTGAATTTGAATCACACAAGCCTCAAGAGCAGGAAGGAGAACACGCGGGATATCAATCGGTTTATTCTCAAGTCGGTGGACTAGAGAAGGTACTGAATCAGCGTGAACTGTCGAATATGCGCAGTGGCCTGTTGCCATTGCTTGGAATAGAACATATGCTTCTGCACCACGAATCTCTCCAACAATGATGTACTCAGGTCGCTCACGAAGAGCTGCTTTTAGAAGTTCGAATTCACCGATTTCACCCTCGGAGGATTCTCCACCGAATCCTTGACGAGTTAGACCTGGAACCCAATTTGGTTGTGGAATGTTAACTTCACGAGTTGACTCGATACTGACAATCTTCATCTGCCAAGGTATGAAAATACACATCGCGTTTAGAGTGGTAGTCTTACCAGATGCTGTACCACCTACGAAGAGCATAGGAACTTCATTCTGGAATGAAATCCACAAATATGCGCCCATCAAAGATGACAAGGTGCGGAATGCAATGATATCACAAGGTGAGAACGGATCATCCTTGAAACGACGAATACAGAAAGCTGAACCTCTCGTCGAAACCTCTCGACCGAGTTTCATAACAATTCTAGAACCATCCATCAATGTAGCATCGAGAAGTGGATCTGCAACTGAAATGTGTTTACCGCAACGTTGTGCTAATTTGATCACATAACTTTCGAGTTCGTCATCGGTATCCCAAGAACATGTAGTTTCGACAGACTCAAATTTCCGATGATAAGCGAAAATTGGAACCCCAGTTCCATCGCACGATACGTCCTCAACGTTAGCATCATTCATCAGAACGTCCATCTTTCCATATCCGACCATATCTCGTCTAAGATAATAGAAAAGTTTGGACTTAGATTTCTTGTTAATCTTCATCCCATAGGCCTTGATTACCTTATCCATTGCCGTTCTAAGATAGGCAATAGGGTCGGAATCAATCTCCTCGATATTTGCAGTTAATGAACGGATGAAAATATCCAATAATTCATCTCGCCACTCCTGTTCTTTCTTATTGAGGGGAGGTTCGATGATTTGGTAAACAATGTTGAGAGAGCGCTTATCACGAACGATTCGTGCAAAGGCATGAGGTGGCATGACGGGGTACTTATCGAGTTCATCATACTGTGCTCTCTGTTGACCTCGTTGGCGCTTCTGGCCTCCTCCTCCCTTTCTCGCCATGTACACGACACCCCCTGTAGCATCCTCTTCACGGTCAATCGTCGGTTATGACCTTGTCTATGTGTAGGGGGCCCTACGGGCCCACTCACAGGGATGTTAGCCAATCCGAGACAAGAATGGTGAATTCTGTAATCTCCTGATTATTTGAGATGGTGAACTCCGCTTCAGAAATTATTTGATCCAAGCCCCATCCATTTTCTCTCTCGTCTCTAATTTGAAAAGTTGACCTATCACCGTCTTCAGAACGGCCACGAGAAATTACTCGCTGAAATCTCGTTTCAGTATCTGCAATAATCGCTACCGAAATGAACGAGGCCCCCCAGTGTTCAACGAATACGGCTTTCTCAGCAGTACCTCTCATTCCTTCGATTAATACGATGGAGTGTTCATCCAATAATGAATCAACGGCAGAGGTCAAACGGACTGCAAGTATATCATCGCCGTGTTCAGCTCTGAGAGCAGTTGCTACTTCGCCAAAGACATTCGGCCCTTCCTCAATCCCAAGCGAGGTGACCTCAGCCCTTACCATATCACCCATGGAGCGTACTGGAATTCCTTTAGATGCAAGAATGGAAGCGAACTCGCCCTTGCCACTGGCTGGCATTCCGCAAACTGCGATAACCAGCCCCATACTACACGGCTGTTGGATTCAGTTGTTGAATTCTGCCCTTCCCCATTTGCGGTCGAGTAGTTTCATCAATAGAATTGAAGCCGCCACCAAACCTACACTGACTCCAAGAATTCCCTTGAACCCTGACTCCATCTTTTCGCTGGTAAATTCAACCGCTTCCGCATCCAATCCGCCGTCTTGTACTGCACTCATCCAATTCTCGTAGAATGAAACATCACCTTGGGTAAAGGATAGAAGGAATAGTGCGAGAAGTGGAATCACCGTACCAATCCAAAACCAAGTCATGATTTTTGCATCGAATATCGCCTTATTGGGCGCCAATCCCATCAAGAATGCTGTCAATGAAACAATGTAGATACTATTGGCAATCATTACTATCAGAGCGATTGGAAGTACTGCCCATTCGTCGAGTTTCCACGCCATGAGGCACACAAAGAGAATGGAAATCCATGATGTTGCGAGGAAATATACCGCCACTTTTGCCCTAATTAATTGAGGAACTGATAACGGAAGGCCATTCATGTGCTCGGGAGAATCAAGGGCGGTTAGCCAAGAATAGAAATTGAATCCGAAGAATCCTAGGAAAGGAGCATAACTGAGGAGATTGATCGGAATTGGTGCTTCTGCAAAGTCGACCAACCAGGCCATCAATAAGAGAACTATTAGTGGGACTGAATAACTCACTGTCATTTTCTTCAATGAACCTGAACGAACCAAATCAACCGCTTCCTTAGCAACTAGAAGGCGCGTAGTTCCCTTTCCAAGGAAACGTAATTTATTCCAAATTGGCATGAATAATTCTTCCTTCGCTACGACCTTTACTTCAAAATCGTCACGAACCAATTGCGCTGCAATATACGCTGCACTAAGTGATAATACGATTGCTGGAATCGCCCAGACTTCACCACCTGGCGCTTGGGTTGCCATTCCCCACAAGAGAGTATTTCGAGGTACAAATCCGAGACCTACAATTGTTCCAAGGCCGATTACTGCTATTGGAGTAAGACGGCTTATCCATCCTCCGAGAAGCCATAATGATGAGGCGATGAAAGATAGGGCTAATCCTTCAGCAAGGGTAACCGTCATTGAAATCCAAGTGCGTGGTAGACTAGACCACTCGAGAGGTGTACTAACATCGGTCCACCACTCAAGGGAAATACCTACTGCCATTCCACCAATTACAGGGGTAAGTATTAGCATTACATAATATGATAAATCCTTGCAATAATATGCAAAATGTGCGACTGAGTTGGATAATGGTTGTAGTGCTGGACTTGCAAGAAGGTAATTCTTTGTCCCAGTTCGAGCAAGAACTCTCTCCCTTCCAAGGAATGCAAACGAGCCCATTCCAAGACTAAATAGCAAGAGAGGCAAATGGAGGGCGAATCGCATTTCCTGCCAGGTAAAGGCTTTGGAATCTGAGAGAGACCCTGTGTCTTGTGCAGCACCTTCTCCTACCAAAAATTGTAGACCAATTGTTGCAACCATTGTCACCAATGCAACCATGAGTGGAAACATCATGATTCGGCGTTTCTTGGCGAAGTCAAGATTCTCACGGTATTCTTCGATGAACATTACCTTGAATGTAGCACTAAAGGCAGCCCATCCCGTTAGTGGATTGTGAAGATGTTTTCCACCACCTACACTACCAAAGGTCACCGCCTCTGTTGAGGCTTCTGCCTCAGACCAGTCGCGGCTGGAGAAGCTGATTGACATAATCACTCCTCCTCGTTTAGTCCCTCGTCACTTCGGCGTTCTGCTTCTTCAATCGAATGCCCCACTAAGCGGATAAACACATCCTCAAGTGTTTCTTCAGCATTCAATTTCATATCTTTTACATTTCCAGCAGCTAGAACCTTTCCATTATTGATTATGGCCATTCTATTGCACATTCTTTCTGCCATCTCAAGCACGTGAGAACATAGGAAAATTGTCCCACCATTTGCTACATGATCGAGTAACCACTGGCGGCATTTTCGTTGATAAATTGGGTCGAGATTTGCGAATGGTTCGTCAAGGAATAAAAGACGGGGTTCATGGATGAATGCTGCGGCGAGCATCACCTTCTGTCGCTGACCCTTTGAAAGGTCCTTACACATGGTATCTTTCTTCTCATCGAGTCCGAACCAATCCATCCAATGCTCTACCTTTGACTCAAAATCTTCCACGGCACGTAATTTGCATACAAACTGAAGAAATTCTATTGGAGTAAGGTAGGATGGAGGAGACTCGGATTCAGGAACAATTCCAATGTTCGCTTTCAATTTCTGTGGATTCCTTGCCGCATTGATTCCCAACACTTCGACTCCACCTATACTAGGGCGTAGTTGCCCGGTTAGAAGTTTGATAAAGGTTGATTTTCCAGCACCATTTGGGCCGAAAACACCGAAAAATTCTCCTGCAGAAACCTTCACATCCAAAGGGTGTAAAGCAATGAATTCACCATATCTTTTACCGAGGTCCTTTGCGACTACAAGTGCGTCCTCAGCATTTGACATAAGCGCACGGGCGCATGGCTTAGTCATCAATGTGTCCTTGTAAAGTTGATTTGCTCAGTCCCCCTCGCACCTACATGAGCGATGTTCTTCTCATCGAGGAGATGCCATGCGAAAGTGGCGATGGCACTATTGCAATGGTTACAATAAACCGACCAGAAAAGTTGAATGCACTCAACCAAGAAGTGATGGCAGCAATCAAAGAAATGTGTCGGTGGTCGGAAGAAAATGACGATGTCCGATGCATCGTGATTACTGGTGCTAAACCCAATCCCCCTCCGGAAGGCAAAAGGGCAAAACCCAATGCTTTTGTTGCCGGTGCAGACATTACCGAATTTGTTGGCAAGAAAAGTAATGATATCCGTTCTTTGTTCAAAGACAATGCTTGGGAAGCAATCTGGAATCTTTCAAAGCCAACCATTGCTATGGTAGATGGATTTGCTCTTGGCGGCGGCTGTGAAATCGCTTGCTCATGTGATATTCGAATTGCAAGTACCAGGGCGGTATTTGGAACTCCTGAAATCAAATTAGGCTTGATTCCTGGCGGTGGAGGCACTCAACGTCTAGTCAATATCGTTGGACTTGGAAAAACGATGGAGATGGTCATGAGTGGGGAAACAATCAGTGCTGATGAAGCATTAGCTATCGGTTTAGTCAATCATGTTGTATCTCCTGAAGAACTCGAAACTCGAACTATGGGGATTGCTCAATCAATCGCTTCCAAAAGTATGAGTACCCTGAAAGTAGCAAAGAAAACGATTCGTTCCGCGCTTGAGAACGGGATTGGCGATGGTGTTGCAATTGAGGCTGAGGCTTTCGCAAATCTATTCGATACTGAAGACAAAGAAATCGGTGTCCAAGCATTCCTAGCCCGAGAAAACCCCGAATGGAAGCACCGGTGATCAATCATCTGCAATCTCATCTCGCAATGCTGCGAGTGCTCCAGATGCACCTGGAGGCGGAGGTAATGGAAGACCTAGGTCGGCTGGGCTCGGTATACCCTCTGGCAAGGCAAATGCCATTGAACTGCTTGACTTACTTTCATCGACTGGTCGGAATCCCTCGTCAAGCGGTACGCGAAGTTTGAGGATTTTTGATTCATCTATTCTCACAAGGCTTGCGCCATATACGTGACCCGGCTCTGCTACTGCAGGCTCCTCGATAATCTGGTTGCCGTGGTTTTCCGTTTGAATCACTGTGACCAAATCTTCTCCACTAGAATGGTCTTCCCACATTTTTGCAGTGGATGCACGGATATCTGCCATCTGATCTCTACGACGTTCTGCAATACGAGCACGGATACGGTCGTGACGATCACGCTTGTCGACAATGTGTCTCTGAATTGAAGCATCTTCAATCGATTGGGCACTTACCTCTACGACGAACTCGTCAGCAACATGAACATCTTCTACTGTGACTTCGACCTCTTCAAGACCATCGTCGTCATCTGGTTCAATTGTAATCTCATTTGCAGTTTCCTCATCAGCTGCTGCCTTGACCTTAGCCATTTTTCGCTCCCTCAATGTTGCACCATCGAGTTCATCCTTGACTATTTCAGGTATGTCAATCTCCTCAGTTGGCTCTTCTTGAACCTGGGATTTGGCAATAATACGCTTAGGCGCAGTTGCGGCGGGCTTGTCTCCAAGAATAGTCCAAACGATTGCGCTGATTACCATTCCACCAACAAGGCCCCATTGTCCATTTCCATCGAACTCAGCCTGCATTGTGAGGAAGACAAGCAATTGCCCGACGAAGGCTAATGCGACGATTAGTCGTACTCTGTTCATGGGAGCCCACCTCTAGCCAATCGGACCCTCTTCAAGAATGTCACTCCAGACTGTCAAGTGCTGCGAGGATTCCTGCAAGGGCCCTGCGGCGATGAGAATAGAGTTGCTTTTCTGCTAAGGAAATAGCGCCAAAGGCCTTTCCGTGGGTCGAAACTGCTCCGATTGCCCCTCTTTCTAATGCATTACCTGATTCATCGAGATCACATGGAATAAATATCGGGTCGAAGCCGAAGCCGTTTTCTCCTTGCTCACTATGTGAAATACGCCCGGGACAGATTCCTTCGGCCACTATTGTCTGTCCCTTGTAATACAATGCAGCTACAGCCACAAATTCCGCATCCCGAATACGACTATCCATTATTGGGTCCTCACTTTGTAAATGCTCAAGCAAGCGAAGAACACCATGATTGCCTATTGTTTCGAGTGCATTGGCAGAATATACTCCGGGAAATCCATTGAGTGGACCAATGAATAATCCAGCATCCTCTACCAATAGCATATCTTCTGGGTCTGGTAGATGTGGTATTGCTTGCTCTAATTTAGCAAGAGCTACAGTTTCTAAATCGTCTGCCTGTGGTTCAATCGCCTCGAATTCAAACTGTTTTACTTCAATACCGTAGTGTGAGAAATGTTCAGTTGCTTCAGCAACTTTACCGGGATTACCAGTCATAAACCACAGGGTCATGGAAGTCCCCTGAAGGCCCGGGCTCTTGAGTATGATTGATAGGATGGCCCTAAGGAGAGCCATTTGTGAATTCTTACATCCTCGTCGCAACGGGAGGGGCTCTTGGTGCGGTACTACGTTTTGCAATTAGTCAAATGTTAGAGACACCATGGGGAACACTAACTGTGAATGCACTGGGTTCACTATTACTTGGAATATGTATGGCTGCACTTGCAAGTGAAATGATTTCCGAAGATGTAGCGCTACTACTAGGCACTGGAATACTTGGGGCCTTCACTACAATGTCTGCCTTCTCGGTAGAAACCATCGAATTATGGGAATCAACTCCTTCACATGCGATAGGTTATGCCGTGTTGACAATCTTACTATGTCCACTACTTGCACTTGCAGGGTGGAAAGGATACGAACTCACTGCTTGATTGAAAGCATGCGCTCTAGAGCGACTTTTGCCCCTTCTTGCACTTTCTTTTCAACGATGACTTGATTGGGAATATCCCCTTCTACAATCTTCTCCAACACATCCATGAGGTAGACTGGATGAATCATGTACATCGTCGAGCATGGACATATTGTAGGCTCAAGACATTCGACATGTAATTCCGGGTATTGTTTGTCTAGACGAGCAACCATATTGATTTCAGTACCCACCGCAATGTGAGTTCCTGGCTCTTGTTTTGCTACGAATCTGCGAATGAATTCGGTGCTACCGTTTGCATCTGCAGCATCTACAACTTCTCTTGGGCATTCAGGGTGGACTACAACGACACCGTTTGGATTTCGACTTCGAAAATCATCTACTTGTGTTGTAGTGAAGCGCTTATGGACTGAACAAAAACCATGCCAGAGAACTATCTTCACATCAGAAGGAATCTGATTCTTCTCTCCAGGGGTCCAAACCGCCATCCTTGAATCGGGAATGCCCATAGAGAGCCCTGTGTTTCTACCTAGATGCTGATCTGGGAAAAACAGAACTGCACCTTTTGGGCCTGCTCGCTCGTATGCCCATTCTAGAATGCCGCTTGCATTCGATGATGTGCAAACAATTCCTCCATGACGTCCGCAAAAATCTTTGAGGTCAGCAGCACTATTCATGTAGGTTACTGGGATGAGGAAATTCTCCCCACTTTCTGGCTCTGCAGGGTCACACAAACCCGTTTGTTCAAGAATCTCGCCCCATGCTTTCTCCACATCATGTAGAACTGCCATATCAGCCATTGAACAACCTGCTCTCATATTTGGAAGGACTATACTCTGTTTATCACTAGTGAGAATATCTGCACTCTCCGCCATGAAATGGACACCGCAGAATACGATGTATTTGGCATTTGATTTAGCTGCAAGTTCCGCCAATAGGAAGGAGTCACCCAGTACATCTGCATGCATAACAATCTGGTCTCGTTGATAGTGATGTCCAAGGATTAGGAGGTCATCTCCAAGTATTTCTTTGAGTTCAGAAATACGGTCAGCAATCGCCTGTTCATCTGAACCCATCGCGTCCTGAGTGAAGTCGATGGCGCACATGGGTAATGACAAAGTCAAGGTTACACCCACCCCTATGGGGTGGCGCCTCCTTTTTGAACCATGGTCTTCAGCCATTCAAGACATGGAGGCGTGGATTGCAGGCGAAAGATTGCATCTCGGCGCTGAAGCCGAGGTAATCGCAGGCACCTGGCATGGCAGGCCCGCAATCCAAAAAACACGCAGACCACGGACTTGGCGGCACCCTGATCTCGACCGCACTTTAACTCGTCGAAGAATGACAAATGAAGTCAAACTGATGATTTGGCTTCATGCAAAAGGCGCTTCAATCCCTCCAATTTGGGATGTAGACTTTGAAGAGGGGTGTATCATCATGGCACGCGTTGAAGGTCGACAACTGATTGACGTTCTCCAAGAAGATGGGTCAAGTGATGGCCTATTGCATGGCGTTGGCATAGCTATTCGTTCTCTCCATCGCAATGGAGTAACACACGGTGACCTCTCGACAAATAATATTCTAATTACTCCTAGTGGAGAGTCTCGACTAATCGATCTCGGGCTTGCAAATATGGAATATGAGTTAGAGGGATATGGTATTGATTTACATGTACTCCATGAAATTCTCGGTGCATCTCATCCTGACGTAAAAGATGCAATGAAAATGGTACTGGACGGCTATTTATCCCTTGATGAAAAATTGGGTCCCGCTCCAAAGGCTCCTGGCGGTGAAGTACCATCGGCTAAGGACATCCTCAAACGACTTGAGGAAATTAAAACCCGAGTGCGATATCACGGCGGCTGATTCTTGTCCTTTGTTTCCATTTGACGTTGCATCAAGTGGATAAGGAGCAAACTAATTGCAATAATTACTCCAATCTGCAATGTGCTAGAAGCATATGGTTTGAGAGTTGCTTCACGTTGATGGATTTCAACGCTGCGAACTCCATCTGCATCTTCCTGACGGTAAACGATATGATTCTCAAGTGCCATTGGGCCCCATTGGTCCTCTTCATCAGCAGTCAATACTTCAGTATGATTGGTTTCTAAATCCAGCAATAGAATCTCCTTATCAAGATACTTTTCTTGAGGATTTGTTGGATTGAGGTGCTGCTGAGATGCCCACACCAATACCCCATAACCAATATCTGGATCAAAGGTAGGGTACTTGGGGTCGCTTGCCAAGAATGAATCACCTGTAGAGCGGTCGAGTAATACTAGTCGTGTTGTAGCCGTGACATTTACTGTAGCAGCAAGATAGTCCCTATTGAAACTAAGATCGACTATCGAAGCATTTTCTTCATCTACTACCAAGCCCCACTGTTCCTCTAAAACAAGATCCTCCAATTCAGGAGCAGTGACATTGAGTTGGATTGAAATCAAACCTTCCGCACCCATCATTCCGATATTCACTTCATTTGGATTACTTGCAAAAACCATTGCAATTTCATCTCCCGATGATTCGAATAATTCTATTTCGTCACCCTCAGGAGCATTTGGTCCTGAAACCTCAAGACCATCAAGGCCCCAATATGACAATCCCTCAGCATCAAATAACGCGAAAATACCTCCTGGGAGCATTACTACATCGTTTAATTGGTTGATATTCTTCTGCAAAATAATCGTACCTGGATCCAGAATATCGATTACATACAGAATCGTTGAATTTGACATTACCAAGTGATTCCCACTAACATCATACGACGAGTTAGCGTCCATTATTGGTTGCGCAACTGCGATTTCAAGTTCTAAATCTGACAAATCATGAACCAATACTAATGCTCCCGTTTCCCTATCGTCAAGAGTAACGAGCCATCCATCAGCTGCGGTTACTTCTACTGGTGCCTCTACTCCACCCGCAGGTAATGTTTGATGGGTGAGATCCCATGTAATAATCCCAGCAACTAGAATGATTACGACGGTTATCATCACACCGGTTTCATTGCTACTAGGCTTTGAATATCGATTGAGGGTGTTCTTCATCTGCGATGAAATAATGTTCCATGCCCTCTTAGGATTTGTCAGAACGGTAGCGAGACGTGCATTTATTGTCCTTTCATCGAGAATTCGCCATATCGGACCTGAAGTTCGATCGGATAAATTGACTGCCATCGCAGCAACAGCCATTCCTCCAACGATATCAAGGAACCAATGTATTCCAAGGTATAGGATGCAGAATGCTGTGAGAATAAAGTATCCAAATACTAGGCGTCGATACACAATCCAACGGTTATCAGCATCATGGCGCAATAAGCACAGCCACACTGCAAAGGGGAAGCCGATGTGAAGACTCGGCATTCCATTTGTGAACGGGTCGATTCGTGTGAACCAATCATTAATTTCAGGTGTTAAATTGTATGCTAGAGCCTCCATTTCAGGAATATGATCACCTGTGACCCGTACATTGAAAAATAGATAAAATGGAATTGCTAAAATGTAAACCCAAAAAATGGTCAATGAGATGCGGTCAGCCAACCAGCGGTCGTCGAAATATGCAAAATAGAAGATCGAAACATAGCAAATTACCATGAATCCGACCACGTAAAAGTGAGTGAGGAAAATGGTAAGCCATTGAGATTGGAAGGTCTGTTGTACCCACAAAACCATGTCGCCTTCGATAGCATATATCCATGGAGTCATATCGAGGCCAGTATTTGCCATTAGCAATCGATCTATTTCGTCTAAGAAATCCTTAGCATTGTAAATGAATAGAACGATTGCAATATGCATCCAATAACGACGAAGAAAGTCGATAAAGCCGTGCAGTGTTATGGTTGCCCATGGCGGTTTTATCAGTGGCATCAGCAATACGCCAATAGTTAGAGCGCTAATCAGCCAGGTCAGATAAACGCCATCCAATCAAATCCCTCCAACATAGCGTGGTTAAATCATATTCATGTGGCTTGTCCCTTCGCCAACGCCCTAAAGGGCGTTTCACCACGCACCGTGAACATACTGCTTGCCTTGGTCGGGGTCCTCATTCTGTCCAATTCGCCAAATTCGCTCAAAGCGATAAATCCCAGAAGAGCATCCTGTTGTCCATTCAAAGACCAACGCGTAATTGCCTGTAGGTCTGACTGTGGGCTTTTCTGCCAGTAATGCATCAACAGATTGTCTCAACACAAAGGAAGAATCATCAGAATTGCGTTGGGGCGAGCAATTTGCACATGGGCAAGCATGGCGTAAATCATCATAGCGAATCTCGTGGATCGTTCCATCATCCCAAGTGAGATGCATATCTACATCCCTACGTTCGAGTCGAGTCAAAGCGGGAATCGCCATATTAATGCCTCAAATAATTTCGAGGTTAGTAGAGGATGATGCTCCTTCTACCTCACTCTGTATGCTGGATACAACGCTTGCAAATGCAATTGAAGACAAACCTTCGGGGTCAGAAACAATTCGATGGACTCCATCATCCCCACCACGTACGAATCCTGGATCAAATGGTACCTTTCCGAGGAATGGCACTCCAAATTCTTCAGCGGTTTTCT
>Ga0066836_10000364_pt1 | contig 21115 bp, 16 predicted proteins | sample ETNtaG_18_FD_71568 | JGI IMG/M metagenome (GOLD analysis project Ga0066836, IMG submission 71568) | Marine microbial and viral communities from oxygen minimum zone, Eastern Pacific Ocean - ETNP201302SV91 | ecosystem: Environmental > Aquatic > Marine > Oceanic | place: Pacific Ocean: Eastern... | reverse complement strand
ATCATGGAATATTTAAATTCTTTAAAGAAAAGATCAAAACATTTTACTTCTCCTTTTGAACACTGGGAGATGAACGAACCTCTAACCAAGGAATCAATAAAAGAAATTTGCGACACTGAAATTGCAGATATAAGAAAAATGAACATTGATTATGATGGAACAAGAGCTGTTGACGGTGGTGAAGGAAAATTTAGAGAGGGTATAGCTAGCGGAGGTAAAGCCATAAAATTTAGATGTTTTATTAATGCAAACAATTCAAAAAATTTTCCTAGTTTATCCAATTTAATTGACGAGCTTAGATCAAAAGAAACTTACGAATATATTGGCGAATTAATTAAAAAGAATTTATCCAATTCATACATTAGAGTTGAAGTTATATGTGATCGTAAGGGTTTTTGGTTAAAACCACATTGTGACATTAAAGAAAAATTAATGTCATCATTGCTATTTGTTAATCCATTTAATGAGTCAGAAAATTTAGGAACTGATTTTTATGATGAGAAATTGAAAATGGTAAAGACGGTTCCATATAAAAATAATTATGGTTATCTTTTTACAACCGGACCGAAAGCTTGGCATGGTATGGAAAAAAAGGAAATTAAAAAAGAAAGAAGATCTCTCCTAATAAATTATGTTACTTTTAAAACTGATTGGAAAGTAAAATAGTTTTAAATTACAAGGATAATATTACTATAAATTCATCTTTATTATCGTTTACTTATAATAAAAAGTTTTAATATTATTTATTTAATGTCTTGTAGAGAAGTGACGGTAATTTTTTTTGATTTAAGAGATTTAATACCTTCCAAGCAAGCATAAGCAGTAGACATATTCGTGCAATAAGGAACTTTATTAATTAATGTCGCTCTCCTTATTGATGTTGAATCTTGAACTCTAGAAGCACGTTTTCCACCACCGGTGTTGATTACCAAGGCAATTTTTTTTGCGTTTAGAACGTCCACAATATGAGGTGAACCTTCACTCACTTTGTTTACTTTTTTACATTTGATGCCATTTTTATTTATTACATTAGCTGTGCCTGGAGTTCCGCATAATGAAAAATTTAATTCTACTAATTTTTTTGCTAAATTTACCCCTTCATTTTTATGTTTATCTTTTAAAGAAATAAATGCTAAACCTTTTGTAGGTAGTGAATTTCCAGCTGCTATTTGGCTTTTGCTAAATGCAAGTCCAAAATCTTTATCAAATCCCATTACTTCTCCAGTGGATTTCATTTCTGGTCCTAGCAAAACGTCAACATTTGGAAATTTATTAAATGGAAACACGGCTTCTTTTACAGCATACATATTCTTGTTTTTATTTTTTAAACTAAATTTCGACAATTTTTCACCAGCCATTACCCTTGAAGCAATTTTTGCTAAAGGAATTCCTTTAGCTTTAGAAACAAATGGAACAGTTCTGCTTGCTCTCGGATTTACTTCAATTATGTAAATTTCATCATTTTTAATTGCATACTGCACGTTCATAAAACCTTTTACTTTTAAAGCTAACGCTAATTTTTTTGTTTGGTTTTTAATTTCGTTTATTAACTTTTCTTTAATAGAAATCGGAGGAAGGCAACATGCAGAGTCACCAGAGTGAATGCCAGCTTCTTCAATGTGTTGCATTATTCCAGCAACAAATACTTCATATCCATCTGAAATAGCATCAACATCAACTTCCATAGCGTTATTAATAAATTTATCTATTAATATAGGATTATTTTCTGCAGCTTTAAAAGCTTCCTCTACAAAGTTTTTTAATTGATTCTTTTCATGAACTATTTCCATTGCTCTGCCGCCCAAAACATAAGATGGTCTTACAACTAAAGGTAAACCAATTTTATTAGCAATTTTAATTGCTTCACCATAGGATTTTGCAATTCCACTATTTGCTTGTTTTAATTTTAATTTAATCAAAAGTTTTCTAAACCTGTCTCTATCTTCAGCAAGATCAATCGAAGAATACTGCGTACCTAAAATAGGCAATGAATTTTCATAAAGAAATTTTGCTAATTTAATAGGAGTCTGTCCACCAAATTGGGTAATTATACCTAGTAAACTACCTTTAGATCTTTCTTTGAAAATTATGTTATGAACGTATTCTTCAATTAAAGGTTCAAAATATAATCTATCACTAGTGTCATAATCGGTAGAAACGGTTTCAGGATTGCAATTTATCATGATCGTTTCATATCCAGCTTCTTTTAGAGAAAAGCTTGCTTGGCAACAGCAGTAATCAAATTCTATACCTTGACCGATTCTATTTGGTCCGCCGCCTAAGATAATTACTTTCTTATTAGATGATGGATTTGCTTCACATTCTGTTTTGAGCATTAAATTTCTTTGATATGTTGAATACATGTAAGGTGTGAAAGATTTGAATTCAGCTGCACAAGTATCTACTTTTTTGAATACTGGCATAATATTTAAAGCCAGTCTTTTTCTTCTAACAATTTTTTCCTTCAAACCAGATAATTCAGATAATTTTCTGTCTGAAAATCCTATTGATTTTATTCGATTAAATTGATTAAAGTTTTTAGGCAAGCCTTTTTTTAAGATATTATTTTCAGCATCTACAATTTCTTTAATTTGTTCTAAAAACCAAGGATCTATTTTTGACAATTTGTAAATTTTACTAATTTTAATTTTTTTTCGTATAGCTTCAGCAATTAGTAAAATTTTATTTGGAATATTAATCTTTAATTTTTTTTCAATTTCTTTTTTGTTTAATGAAAAAATTCTGTCCAATCCTGAAAAACCAGTTTCTAAAGACACCAGGGCTTTTTGTAGAGATTCTTTGAAGTTTCTTCCAATCGCCATAGCTTCTCCAACTGATTTCATCGAAGTTCCTAATATTGCTGGAGTGGTAGAAAACTTTTCAAAAGTAAATCTTGGAACTTTAGTAACCACATAATCTATTGTTGGTTCAAAGGATGCGGGAGTTACTTTTGTAATTTCATTTTTTAATTCATCAAGCGTGTAACCTATAGCTAGTTTTGTCGCGACCTTCGCTATTGGGAAGCCAGTAGCTTTAGATGCGAGCGCCGACGATCTAGATACTCTAGGATTCATTTCTATTACTACCATTCTTCCATTTTTTGGATTTATGGCAAACTGAACATTAGACCCGCCAGTTTCAACTCCAATTTTTCTAAGACAAGCTATCGAAGCATTTCTCATAACTTGATACTCTTTATCTGTTAAAGTTAATGCGGGAGCTACTGTAATAGAATCTCCCGTATGAACACCCATGGGATCTATATTTTCTATTGAACAAATAATGATGCAGTTGTCATTTTTATCTCTTACAACTTCCATTTCAAATTCTTTCCAACCTTCTAGACATTCTTCGACTAAAACTTGGTTTAGAGGTGACGCTTCTAGGCCTTCTTTTATAATTTTAAAAAATTCTTTTTTATTTTTAGCAATTCCGCTTCCCAGACCCCCAAGTGTAAAAGCCGGCCTAATGATTAGTGGTAATCCTATTTTTTTTAAACATTTTTTTGCTTTTTTTAAGTTATTAACTATATCTGACTTTGGAAGATCTAAACCAATATCAGACATATTTTTTCTAAATTTTTTTCTATCTTCTGCATTTGAAATTGCTTTAGAATTAGCTCCAATTAATTCAATTTTATATTTTTTTAGAAGTCCATTTTTTTCAGCTTCCATTGCTAAATTTAATGCAGTTTGACCTCCCATGGTTGGTAAAATTGCGTCAGGTTTTTCTCTTATTAATATTTTTTCTAAAATTTCTTTTGTGATTGGCTCAATGTATGTTTTATCTGCAACTCCTGGATCCGTCATTATAGTTGCTGGATTTGAATTTATTAAAACTACTTTATAGCCTTCGTCTTTCAACGCTTTACACGCTTGTGTGCCAGAGTAGTCAAACTCACAAGCTTGACCAATAATTATTGGACCTGCGCCTATTACTAAAATTTTTTTAATATCTTTTCTTTTTGGCATTTTCTTTCATACAGTTAATAAATTCTTTAAATAAATAGACACTATCTTGTGGGCCCGGGTTAGATTCAGGATGGTATTGAACAGAAAAAACTGGTTTATTTTTTAATCTGATTCCTTCTATACAATTATCAAATAATGATTTATGAGTAATCTCAATATTTCTTGATAAACTTTCTTTAACAATTTCGAAGCCATGATTTTGAGATGTAATTTCTACATTGTTATTAATTAAATTTTTAACCGGGTGATTTGCACCTCTGTGTCCAAGTTTCATTTTTTTTGTTTTCGCACCTAGCGCCAAAGCAAGTATTTGATGACCAAGGCAAATTCCAAAAATAGGGATATTTTTTTTAATTAAATTTTTGATAGTTTTAATTGCATATTTCCCTGTGGCGGCCGGATCGCCAGGACCATTAGATAAAAAAATACCATCAGGTTTCATTTTTAAAATTTTTTCTGCACTTGTTTTACAGGAAACAATATAAACCTCGCATTTAAAGTCAGAAAAGTATCTTAGAATATTTTTTTTAATTCCATAATCAATGGCCACAATCTTAAATGAATTAATTTTATTTTTAATAAAACTTGATTCTTTTTTCCAAGTTTTAAAGCCATTCCACTTATAATTTTTTTTCGTTGTAACTTGTCCGGCTAAATCTAAATTTTTTAAACCACTCCACCTAATAGATAATTTTTTTAATTTATTAATGTTAAATTTTCCTTTTTTAGAAAAAGAAATAGTTCCTTTTGGGGCCCCTTTGTCTCTTATAAAGTTTGTTAAGCTTCTTGTGTCTAGGCCAGTAATACCTACTATTTTATTTTTTTTTAACCAACTATCCAAATGCTTTAAAGCTCTATAGTTCGAAGGATTAGAAATTTCAGAATTGAATATCACTCCTCTAGTCCAAATTTTATCTGATTCATGATCATCTTTATTTGTTCCAACATTTCCAATGTGTGGGAATGTGAAATTAATAATTTGTCCGGCATAAGAAGGGTCAGATATTATTTCTTGATAACCCGTTATAGAAGTATTAAAGCAAACCTCTCCTGTTATTGTGCTCTCATAGCCAAAGCCATCGCCTATAAAAAAACTGCCATCTTCTAAAACTAAAATTCCTGTGGGATTAATCTTTTTAAGATTATCTTTTGACGTATGGGTTAAATTTGTTTTTACCACCAAATACAACTCATGAGTTAAAGGCTTTTACTATAAAACAGGATTTTCTGCAACATATGAAAATAATTTTATCTCGCAAGAATGGAATTTTTTTCTTTTGAAGAAATCTTTTCATTAAAGTAAATTGATCTCCTTATAAATCATGTCATTACGAGAAAAAATAAACGAACAGTTTAACTCTTCACTAAAAAGTAAAAACAAAAGTTCGATTTCTACTTTTAGGTTAATTCTGGCAGCTATTAAAGATAGCGACATAGCAAATAGAACTAGTGGGAAAAAGGAAGAGATTAAGGATGTGGATATTATAAAAGTTTTGCGAAGAATGAAGAAACAAAGACAAGATTCCATTAATTTATATGAAAAGGGAGGGCGCCAAGAGTTGCTCGAAGCAGAAAAAGAGGAAATTAAAATTATAGAAACTTTTTTACCTAAACAAATGAACGAAGATGAAACAAAAAAAATATGCAAACAGGCAATAGAATCGTTAGGTGCATCTAGCATAAAAGACATGGGTAAAATAATGGGATTTTTGAAGAAAGAATATTCAGATACGATAGATTTTTCAAAAGTTAATGTAATAATCAAAGGTCTTTTAAGTTGATGAAATATCCAAAAGAATATCTAGAAGAAATTAAATTGAGATTAAAAGTTTCCCAAGTTGTTGGAAAGTTTGTAAAATTAAAAAAAAGAGGGAAAGAATTCATTGGCTTATCACCATTTTCTAATGAAAAAACACCTTCTTTTACTGTTAATGATGAAAAAGGTTTTTATCATTGTTTTAGTTCGGGAGAACATGGAAATATTTTTGATTTTTTAATGAAGACAAAAAATTATAGATTTGGGGAAGCTGTAAGAGAACTAGCATCAAATGCAGGAATGGAACCTCATAGATTTACTAAGCAAGACGAAGAAAAAGAAAAAAGATGGAACTCTTACAAGGCGATATTACAAAAGTACGTGGATTTTTGTTATAAAGAATTAAATTCAAAAGAAAATATTCAAGTACTTAACTACTTAACAGGAAGAAAAGTAGGAAGCAAAGAGATTGATTTTTTTAAGATTGGTTATTCACCATTAAAAAATAATTTTTATGAGTTATTAATAAAAGAATTTGATGAGAAAGATGTTAATGCTGCCGGCATTTATTATTTTGATGAAAATAAAAAAATATATATTGATAGATTTAGAAATAGAATAATTTTTCCAGTAAAAAATTTAAGTGGTTTTATTTTTGCGCTGGGAGGTAGAGCTATATCAAAAAATAATTTTGCAAAATATATAAATTCACCTGAGACCGAATTTTATAAGAAAGGTAATAATCTTTATAACATTGATGAAGCAAAAAAAAATGTTAATGAAAAAGGAGAAGTTTATATAGTCGAAGGTTATATGGATGTTGTAAATTTACATAAGTTTGGAATCAAAAATGTAGTTGCTAATCTTGGAACGGCAATGACAGAAAGGCAAATAGATTTAATCTGGCGTTTTTTTAAAAACCCAATTATTTGTTTAGATGGAGATTCAAGCGGACAAAAAGCTGCAATTCGCGCAGCAGAAAGATTATTTCCAATGATAAAATCTGATGTCAGCATTAACTTTTTAACTTTACCAGAAAATTTAGATCCAGATGCTTATATAAACAAAAAAGGAAAAGAATCTTTTGTTAAATTTTCTTCAAATAAATTAGAAATTAATAATTTTATTTGGAATTACTATTATAACGAGATTGATAATAATAGCCCCCAGTCACTTTCATTATTTGAAAAAAAAATAAAATTACTTTGCAAAGAAATAAAAGATAAAACTGTAGCAAAATATTTCCTTAATAATTTTCTTCAAAGAATTAATGAATTAACTCCAAATTTAAACTTTAAACGAAGAAATTTTTTCTCTCTTAATAGAAAAATTAATCCACTACAGCAAACCAAAGATTTGTACAATCAAAAAAATAAGTTTGAAGAAAAGGAGTTAAGAGAATTTTCAATTTTATTTTTAGTTATGAATAACCTTGATGCATTTAGAAAAAATATAGAATTAATTTCAGAAATATCTTTTTCGACTAATAAATTGAATGATTTTAAAAAACAAGTAGTGGAATATCTTTTGTCCGAAAAATTTTTTGATAGAAAGAAATTAAAAATAGAAGATTTTGATGAAAAATTTTTAGATGTTATAAATTTGATAAATCTTAATGCCTCAGTTAAAGCTATTTATAAAAACAAAAACGAATCTGAAATTGTTATAATGTTTAATGAAATAGTAGATGAAATAAAAAAAATTGAGCTTAAGAAAAAAATTGAGTCTTTAGAGAGCAAAGTTGCTATAAATCTTGATGAAAACCTTTATACGGAGCTTTTGTCTCTTAGAAATCAATTAAAAAGCGGTTAAATAAACTGTGGATTTTATCGATTTAATAATTATATAAGAGTTCTCTATTTATAGATTAGGACGAAAAGAGTGGAAAGATTAATAACGAAATCATTTAAAAGACTTTTAGACAAAGGGATTCATCGTGGTTTTATTACTTACGAAGAATTAGGAAAATCTCTTGGCAAAAGACACTTTAGTCAACAAAATGTAGAATCAGCTTTTTTACATATTTTTGATAACAAAATTAGTCTTGTTGAAAAAAAATCAGATTATAGCGCAATTAAAAAGAAAGATTTATCAGCTTCAGATTCTTCTTCTGAAAAAAGCAAGGAAGGAGAAAAAAGTGATGATCCAATAAGAATGTACCTAAGAGAAATGGGAGGTGTTGAACTTCTTTCGCGGGAAGGAGAAATAGCAATTGCAAAAAGAATAGAGGCTGGCAAAGATTATATGATAAAGGGACTTTTTGAAAGTCCACTTACTGCGAAAAAAGTTTTTGAATGGAAAGAAAAGTTAGAAAGTGGAGAGGTTCTAGTTAGAGAAATTATTGATATAGATTCTTCTTATATCGAATCAGAAAATGATGAAGAGACAGTTGATTTAAAAAAGAATAAATCAAACGATAAAAAGAAAGAAAAAGAATCTAAATCTGAAAATTCAAATGAAGTTGAAAAAGAAGAAAATCAAGATGAATTTAATCCTTCATTAGCTGCAATGGAGGAGGAAATTAAACCTCAAATAATTTCTACAGTTAATTCATTGTGTAAAGATTATGGAAAATTGATTAAATCTCAAAATGAGAAATTAAATTACGCTTTAAATGCACAAGAATTTTCAAAACCTAAACAAAAAAATTATGAAAAAATAAAAGAAGAAATAGTAAAAAGAGTAAAAACCCTTCAATTAAATGCCTCAGTGCTAGAAAGTTTGCTTGAACTTCATTACAAAGAAAGCAAAAATATAACTTCAATCGAAGGTGTATTGTTGCGTTCGGTAATGGAAAATAAAATTTCTAGGGAAGAATTTTTAAAATATTATTTAGGAAATGAAATAAATCCAAAATTTGAATCTTTTTTAAATGAAAATTCTAACTGGAAAAACTTTTTTAAAAAGAAAAAGAAAGAGTATACCGAAATAAAAGAAAGATTAATTGAATTAAGTAAAAAAATTGGCCTGCCCATTTATGAGTTTAAAAAATTAGTAAGTAAAGTTCAAAAAGGTGAAAAGGAATCTAGAGTTGCAAAAAGAGAAATGGTCGAGGCTAATTTGCGTTTAGTGATATCTATTGCAAAAAAATATACAAATAGAGGTTTGCAATTTTTAGATTTAATCCAAGAGGGAAACATAGGTTTAATGAAAGCCGTTGATAAATTTGAATATCAAAGAGGATATAAGTTTTCTACTTATGCGACCTGGTGGATTAGACAGGCTATTACTAGATCAATAGCTGATCAAGCTAGAACTATAAGAATACCAGTTCATATGATTGAAACAATTAATAAAATTGTTAGAACATCAAGACAAATTTTAAGTGAACGAGGTAGAGAAGCTACTCCAGAAGAACTTGCAAAAAAATTAGCTATGCCTCTAGATAGAGTTAGAAAAGTTCTAAAAATTTCAAAAGAACCGGTGTCTTTAGAAACTCCTGTTGGAGACGAAGAAGATAGTAGTCTAGGAGATTTTATTGAAGATCAAAATGCATTACAGCCGCTTGAAGCTTCAATAAGATCTAATTTAGGAGAATCTACGACTAAAATTTTAGCTACATTAACGCCTAGAGAAGAAAGAGTTCTTAGAATGAGGTTTGGAATTGGAATGAATACAGACCACACTTTAGAAGAAGTTGGTTTACAATTTTCAGTTACCAGGGAGAGAATAAGACAGATTGAAGCTAAAGCTCTTAGAAAACTTAAACACCCGAGTAGATCTAAGCACTTAAAAAGCTTTTTAGAAAAATAAAATTTTAATCTTAAATGATTAAATTATTTTGGAACACCCACAATCAAATTAAGCCAAATTCTCAAAATAAAAAAATTAGAAAAAAACAGGAAGAAGATTATGGATGGGGGCAATATCATAAAAAAAATTCAGATAAATGGATCTATGAAATTTTAAAAGAAATTGATTACGAGATTATAAAAAATGAAAATGATTTAAAAAAAGAAGATATCTTAATAGTTATAGATTCCAGCATTGAAGAAAAAACTAACCTATATATGAAGCTAAATTTTAGTTGTTCTAAAATTTTTTTGTTCCATTTAGGAGACGAAACTGGAAACCGAGATTTATCGCAGGTTTATAAGAATTGTAGCTTTGTTTGGAGAAGTTTTTGTTTTAATAAATTTTTTAGCAATAAAAATGTTCAGTGCATACCTATAGGATATAAATCTGGCGTTATAAACAAAAATAAGGAAAATAGAAAATATAAATGGGCTTTTACGGGAACTCCACACAAATCAAGTAGACATGATTTGTTATTTCAATTTTCAAAAATAGAACCTTTCTTTTGTCATAAAACACAAAAATTTGATCAAAAAATTATTTCTACTCCTGAAATGAACGAAGTACTATCTTCAACAGAATTTATTCCTTGCCCAAATGGATTTTTTCATCCAGAAACCTACAGGGTTTACGAAGCTTTAGAAAGCGGATGCATTCCAATCGTAGAAAATGCATATAATTATTATGAAAGATTATTCCCAAATAATCCCTTTATAAAAATTGATATTTGGAATGAAGCAAAACCAATAATTAATGGATGGGAAAATGATCAGATCAAAAAAAAGAGGGAAGAATGTGTGAATTGGTGGAACAATTATAAATATACATTGCAAGAAAATATTAAAAATAAAATTATATCATGAGTAATGAAATATTAGAAAAAATAAACAGACTAATTAAAACAAAAAAAATAAATGAAGCTCAACTAGAGCTTTCTAAACTTGGTCCAGATTTTTTTAAAAATTCTGAATATTTATATTTAAGAAGTAAAATTTTTTATATTAATAAATTATATTATATGGCCCTAGATACATTGTTGATAGCAACGGAATTTGAAGAAAAGGATAAAGTGTATGATTTTATTTCAAAAATTTATAATATTTTAGGCAATAAAGAATTAAGTAAAAAAATTGCGAATCCAATTTCGCGAAAAGATACTGTCAATTCACTTAAAAAAGAACTTACTGGAATTTCACAAAAAGAACAATAAAATTGAAATTGAAATTGAAATTTAATTTCCTAACTTGAATCGCACTTAAAAGCATTGTAAATATTATCAAATTAATAAGGGCCTGTAGCTCAGCTGGTTAGAGCAGTACACTCATAATGTATTGGTCCCAGGTTCGAATCCTGGCGGGCCCACCATAAAGGATTATTTATTTTCGGATTTATTATAAAACAATATGAGTAATTTATTTTCAATGGTAACATTAAAAAGTTCCCTTAATTACACGTATCATGCAATTGACTCTTTTTTTAAAAATACCAAATTAAATGAAGATGATGAATTTTTATTAATAGATAACGACGGATGTGAATTAGAAAAATTTTATAATAATAAAAAAATTCAAATTATAAAAAATAAATTTCCCTTGAGTTTTGCGGGCAATGCTAACCAATCTATTGACCGCGCTCTTGAAAAAAAGAAAGATTTAATATTTTTGAACAATGATATTCTTTTTACCAAAGATTGGGTTCAACCGATTAATTTAAATTCTAAAAGTATTTCAATACCAGCTAATAATCAAATTTTTCCCTACGTTTCGGATTGCGGAAGTTTAAAAATAAAACCAGTTATGAACTTAAAAGATTTTAACAATGGTTATGAATTATTGAATGAAATTGTGAAAAAACACAAAGAAAAGTATAAACTATTAACAAAAGCTCAAAGTTTATTAATGGGGTTTTTTTGTTTCAAAATACCGTACCATATTATGATTGAAGTGGGTCATTTTGACGATGAATTTATCCATGGCGGGGAAGACGTAGATTACCGAATAAGGTGTGCAAAAAAAGATTATGAAGTTGATTTTATTTTAGACTCTTACTTAATTCATTTTTATGGAAAATCATCTTGGGATGGAGTTGAGACAGAAGACGAGATTAAAAAAAGGAACAAAAAGTATACCGAAGCTTTTTTAAAAAAATGGGGCCAAGATATGACACAAATTTTTATAATAAGAAAAAATTTTAATAATATTTTACATAAAAGAAAACTGGATGATGTGTTTAAACAAGGTAATTTTCGTGAATTGATAAAGGGATTGTTAAAATAAATTTTTATTTTTTTAAATCATTAAAAAATTTTTTCCATTCATTAGATCTCACTTCCCAAGAATATGTTGCATTGATTGTTTCTCTCTGCAACTTTAGTTTATTTTGATTTTCTTCAGACCAATAATTTTTAATACTAGATAAAAGAGCTTCCTTATACTTTATTTCTAATTCTTCTGGAGTTTTTTCAAAATTTATTATTGTTCCAAATGGTGAGCAAGTCTCGGTAAGAGCTCCAAGATTTGTAGTTACTACTTCGCAACCTGCGGCCATCGATTCTATTGCTGCTATACAACTTGTTTCTGGCCAAATGCTTGGATAAGCAAAAATATGCATTTTTTTTAATTTTTCTATTATTTTTTCATTTTTTAAGAAACCGAAGTAATTAACATTTTTTGTATTTTTGCACTCTTCAAAAAGTTCCTTGTAAGTTTTTCCAAGAAGTGAATCAAATTTTTTTCCATAAATTATTGTAGATGAACAGACATTTAGTTCCACATTTTCCAAATTTAAATCTTTAAAGACTTTTAATAAAATTTTTAAACCCCTCCAGGGTGTAGTATGGTAAATTAAATTTATTTTATCAGAAGGTTTTTCAATAAAATTAATTTTTTCTATGGCATTTTTAATGACCACCGTTTTATTTTTAGGTATATGGAAATATTTTATGTGTTGTTCAAGATTCCAGTTTGAATTATATACAATCCAATCTAATTTATTTATAAATTCTTTAGATCTTAAATTTTTGGCTTCTTTTTGGTTAACAAAATGATGCATCCAAAGAATATTAATCTTATCTTTTTCTAATAGGTCATAATTTGTACTATTTAAAATGAGATTTATATCTTTAAAACTTTCATCTGGTAGATTTTTTAACAGTAATCTAAATTGATTTTCGCTTCCACCAAACGAGTCATCAAAGGAAACGGGTCTAGATTTATCATCCCTTGCTTTTTTTAAAATTCTTGATTTTTCTTCCACAAATAGTCTTGATAAATTATTTAGACACAAATTCCTTTAAGGTGTCAAATAATTTTGTAAAATCCCCGTTATTACTTTCAATAACAGAAGCAAATTCTTCTTTCTGAGTTCTTGCTAAGCTTAATCCTTCTATAATTAAATCTCTTATTAGAGGTTTATCAGGATTTTTAGTATAGACTCTCCATTCAATCTTAACCTCTGGCTTTTTGTCTGTAGCAAGCAGAACACTTCTAACTATTGTATATTTAGGATTTAAAACTTCCGTTGATCTAACTTCGATTTTTGGATCAGAATAATCAGTTAATCTAGAAGTAAAACTTTTTAAAAAATATTTTTCAAATAATGATAAATATTCTTTTAATTGATTATCATTTAATGCTTTTCTATATTTTCCTAATGAATAGTAGGCTACCCCCTTAATATCTACAGTTTTCATAGCTATTTCAGAAAGTTTTTTTGTTTTAAACTCTTTAGTATTTGAGTCTTGAAGAATACCTTTTGCTTCCAGAACTATTTCAGAAATAAATTCCTTGGGGTCGTTACTATATGCATAACTGTTCTCGTTTAAGGCAAAGATAAGAAAAATAATAATGAAAAAATTTTTTTTCATAAAGTTTTTCTTTTAAATTAATTTTCTATTTCTTCCCAATCACTATCGTCTTGGGTTTCAACAGTTGAAGTTGAGTTTGCTATTTTTTTAGCTCTATTTTGTAAGTATAAGCTTTTTATAGAAGCGTAAAGATCGATTGAATTTTGCTCAAGGCTGTCAAATGACTCAATATTTTTTGCTCTAAAATCTACAGCACCAGTTCCTCTATAATAGTAATAGTTATGTTCAGAATAAGTGCTGTTACCTACCACTCCGTTATCTATTTCTGTATTATGAGTAATTTGGTAAACTGGATCTAGGAATACATTTCCAACTAAACCAACAGCATCCCTAGCTGTTGTTGGACCCAAGATTGGAAGTACAAAATAACAACCGCTTTCTGTGCCCCACGCACCTAGTGTTTGTCCAAAATCTTCTTTTCCTTGATCTTCAAATCCTAATTTTGTAGCTGGGTCAAAAATTCCTAAAATACCTGCTGTCGTATTAATACCAAATCTTGCTGCTGTGTTTCCCGCTCTGCCAAAATCACCTTGTAAAACATTATTTGAAAAAGTTAATAAAGAGCGAAGATTATCAACTGCATTTCCAGTTCCTTTTCTTATTGGTGCAGGGAGAGCTCTGTAACCTTTAGCTACCGGTTTAAATATTACCTTATCTAAAGCATGATTAAACTTAAACATGGCTCTACTAACTCCCTCAAGACATTCTCCAGCTGTATTTTTAGAAGATTTACTTAATTCTTTTGTTCCATCTGTCCCTGCGTTTGCTATATTTATTTGGAACAGCAATGAAATACACAAAATATATAAAATTTTTTTAATCATATTATCACCAACTTCAATGCTATATATATTATCTTAGAACAGTAAATAGATAAATTGAGACAACATTGAGTTGTATTTATAAGGTTTTAGTCAAATTTACACAAGATGAAAATTAAAAGATTATATTCACCAAATTTTGATAAAAAAATAAGGTTAGTAAAATCAGTAAAATTACTAGTTATTCACTATACTGGAATGCAATCAGAACGTGAATCAATAATAAGGTTATGTAATCCTAAATCTAAGGTAAGCAGTCATTTTCTTATAAATCAAAATGGAAAAATTTTTAGACTAGTTGATGATAATAAAATTGCTTGGCACGCAGGAAAATCCTGTTGGAAAAAATATAAAAACTTGAATAAAAATTCAATTGGTATTGAGCTAGTAAATAAGGGACATAAATTTGGCTATTCAAATTTTAAAAGAAAGCAATTATATAGCCTGATAAAAGTCTGCAAAAATCTTACTAAAAAATATAGGATAAAAAAACATAATATAGTTGGTCATTCGGATATTGCTCCCTTAAGAAAAATTGATCCAGGAGAAAAGTTTCCATGGAAAAAGTTGGCAGATAAAAAAATTGGAATTTGGCATAATTATAAAATAGATTTTTTAAAAAATTTTAGGAATGTTAAAATTTCTAAAAAGCTTAAATTAGACTTTATTAATAATTTAAAAAAAATTGGATATTGTTTTAATAATAATAAAAAAAGAGGTAGTTTAAAAAAAATTATTGAAGCATTTCAGCGACATTACAGAAAAGAGGTAATTAATGGGGTTATTGATAAAGAATGCTCAATAATTGCAAAAAATGTATCAGGAAAGATTTAAAAACCTTGATTTAGCTAAGTTTTTACCTTAATAACCTTACCGCCAGACAATTGATTGGTCGCTTTTGTAATATAATTGCAAGAGAGGAAAGTCCGGGCTTTATAAGAATGCGGTGCCAGATAACTTCTGGCGAGGGTAACCTCAGGGATAGTGCCACAGAAAATAGACCGCCTAATCAAGGCAAGGGTGAAAAGGTGCGGTAAGAGCGCACCGGTTTTTTGGCAACAAAAAACGCATGGAAAACCCCACCGGAAGCAAGACCAAATAGAGATAGCATGGCCTTTTTGGCCGAAAACAATTCTTAGTTAGCTATCTGGGTTGGTTGCTAGAGGTTAAATGTGAGTTTAACCCCAGATAAATGACCAGTTTAAATGACAGAACCCGGCTTACAGATTGTCTGGCAAACCAATAAATTTATTAACACACCAAAAATAAGAAAAACCTAAATGTTCACTGTTTGATTCCTTAAAGATTCAAGTTTGTACCAAAAAAACAACTTATGGGTTTTTTTAAAAAAAACTGCTTTTTATGTAAAAAACCATAAAAATTAGGGTATTGACGTGTGGGTTTAAAACCCATAATATCCCATGTATTCCCAAAGGAGGGGGATATGGTGCCAAGAAAGCCAAATCAGAAACAAAGTCTTGATTTCTTACGGGGTGCCTTTGACTTTAAAAAATATGTTTTTATCGACTTACGAAAACAGATTAGACAAAAAATGGAGGGTATCAGTGCCAGCCAGCTTTAGGTCTTATTTAAGTAGCATGGGTTATAATGGGGTTATTTGTTATCCCTCATTTAACAATCCTGCTATTGAAGGATGTTCACAAAACAGAATAGAAAAAATTTCGGACTCGATAGATTCACTAAATCCTTTTGAAGAAAAAAGAGATGTTTTTGCTACTTCAGTCCTAGCTGAAAGTGTAAATCTTCAATTTGATAGTGAAGGTAGAATTTCTATACCAGACAAATTATTAAGTCACGCTAAAATTAAGCAAACGATGCTCTTTGTGGGCCAAGGAAAAACTTTTCAAATCTGGGAACCAAAACTTTTTGAAAAGTTTAAAATACAAGCTAGAAAAAAAGCTAGTCTAAACAGAGGAAGTCTTAAATGGGAATCTCAATTTAAAAAGGAGGGGAAATGACGATAAATATAAAAGGACCAGAATTGAAAGAATTAAAACCAAGAATATTAGTTTTAGGTGTTGGCGGCGCGGGAGGAAATGCCATTAATGGAATGATAGATGCGGGCATGGAAGGTGTTGAGTTCGTTGCTGTAAATACTGATGCACAAGATTTAATTAATAATAAAGCTACTGGGAAAATTCAACTTGGGGCAAATTTAACAAAAGGTTTAGGCGCTGGAGCAAAACATGAAATTGGGCAAGCTGCCGCAGAAGAGTCATTAAATGACATAGTTGACTACATCAAAGGAAGTAATATGGTTTTTATAACAGCAGGAATGGGAGGTGGAACTGGAACAGGAGCTTCTCATGTAATAGCAAGAGCTGCAAAAGAACTAAATATTCTTACAGTTGGAGTAGTAACACTTCCTTATTCTTTTGAAGGGCCAAAAAAAATGAGAATAGCGCTCCAAGGATTGGAAGAATTGAAAAAACATTTAGACACAAACATAGTAGTTCCAAATCAAAATTTATTTAAGGTTGTAAATGAAAAAACAACATTAAAAAATTCATTTGGATTATCAAATGATGTTTTAAAATTTGGCGTTCAAAGTGTTACAGATTTAATGGTAAGACCTGGTTTAGTAAATCTAGATTTTGCTGATGTTGAAACCATTATGAAAGGAATGGGAAAAGCAATGATGGGAACTGGTGAAGCTGAAGGAGAAAAAAGAGCTGAAGAAGCAACCAAAGCTGCACTTTTAAATCCATTGATTGATGAGTATTCACTAAAAGGCGCTAAAGGTTTACTTGTAAATATTACTGGAGGATCTGATCTAACTTTGTTTGAGGTAGATGAAGCTGTAAATAAAATAAGGGCAGAAGTTGATCCAGAAGCTGAACTAATCTTTGGTTCAATCGAAGATGAAAGTCTGAATGGAAGAATTAGAGTTTCAATCGTAGCAACATCTTTGGATGGCCAAGAACCAGAAACCAAACCTGTTGTAAGTATGGTTCATAGACTACATAATAGAAATGTTGGATACAGTAATAACAATATACCAAATTCTTTTGTAAATAATCAGGCCACTCTAAACGCAACAGAGGGAGCTACAGCACTAAATCTAAATAATGTTGTGGAAGAAGATAAAAAAACTGAACAATTACAAAAAATTGAAAAAGAAAATGAAAGCATAAATGATCCAGTTTTAGGAGGAGTTTCATTAGAAAGTGCAGAATATCTTCAAAAAATTAAAGAAGAATCCACTGAAGAACAGTTCAAAAAAGATGAAGAAATGACTTCATTCGAAGTAGATAGTATTGAGCTAGCGACTCCTGAACTTTTTTCAGAAAATTCATTTAATCAAGACATTCAAAGCACAGAACCAACAGTTTTTGAAAATTCAAAATCCGAGGAAAAGACAGAAACAAAAGAACCCGAGATGTTCGAAGAAGATAACCTGGAGGAAGATTTTGAAATACCTGCGTTTTTACGAAGACAAAAAAATTAAATGGAAAATAATAGAGAAATTTATGAATGCCACCATGTCACTGGAGAAAATAAAACATTATCCAGTGATGCTGAATCAAATATTAAGCATTATATCCCCTCAACGTGGTGGCACCTTTATTGATTGCACCTTTGGGGGAGGAGGATATTCAGAAGCAATATTAAAATTCTCTAAAACAAAAGTAATTGCTTTGGATAGGGATAAGTTATGCAAAAATCGCGCAGACATATTAATGGAAAAATTTCCAGGTAGATTTAATTTTTTCAGAGAAAAGTTTAGCAATCTAAATAAAGTAATACAAAAAAAAATAAATCCACAAGCAATAATTTTTGATCTGGGAATGTCCTCTTTTCAATTACTGGATAAGGAAAGAGGTTTTTCATTTGACTCAGAAAATTTCTTGGACATGGAAATGGGAATTAATGATCGTTCTGCATATGATGTAATTAATTTTTCAGATAAAAAAACTTTGTCAGCAATTATAAAAATTCTAGGTGAAGATAAAGATGCAAAAATAATTGCTAATAAAATTGAAAAGTACAGAAATACAAAAAAAATAAAAACTCCAAAGGAACTTGCATATATAATCAGTGAAGCAAAAAAAAAATACAATAATTATAAAAAAAATCCTGCAACAAAAACATTTCAAGCCCTAAGAATTTATGTAAATCAAGAATTAACAGAATTAATGCTAGGTTTAACCGAAGCTGCCAAACTTCTTTCAAAAGGTGGGATATTAATAGTTGTTAGTTTTCATTCTCTTGAAGACAGAATTGTAAAAAATTTTTTACATCTGTATTCAAATTTAAGAAAAAATCCCTCAAGATATTTACCGCTTAAGAAAAACGAATTTAACTTATTTGAATTAACATGTAAAAAAGCTTTATCTCCATCCAAAGAAGAATTAATTGAAAATATAAGTTCAAGATCAGCAAAATTAAGATATGCAATTAGAAACGGCAATTCATTTGTGCAGACAGATGAACTTAAAAGAAATTTTTCTAAATATTTTGAATTAGAAGGAATGCAAATATGATCAATAATGATAAGTGGCTAAATTCAATTCCCAACGTAAAAAAGAATAACGAAAATCAAGATTCATTTCAAATAGACAATGATGTATGGATTAATACTATTTCTAAAAAAAATAATCAAAATTACACAAAAAAATATTCTTTAGTCATAGTATTTTTTATTTCTAGTCTTCTGTTAGTTTCAGTATTGAAAAACAAAACAAGAAATTTAGAAAAAGAAATTAATTATTTAAAGGCTTCCATAAATTCAATTAAATTTAATTTAAACCAGGCTTTACTAGACAAAGAGGTAATAACCTCACCTCAAAATATATCAAAATTAGCTGAAGAATATTTAAATCAAGATTTTAAATTTTATAAAAAGTCACAAATAAAAAATTTAAATAGCTTTAATCATGAAGGCGAAAAAGTAACTAAAAAAAATTATAGTGAAAAATTGGAGGATTTTTCTAAAAGTGCAAAAAATCAAGTGGTTAAGAAAATTAGAAAAAAAAAAGAAGAAATAGAAAAACTTCAAGAGCTGTATAACAATCCAAAATCAATACCAGGAGAAGTCAAAACAAAGGTAGCAAAACAAATACAGAAAAAAAGATTTGAACTAAAAAGTTTATATGAATCTCCTAAAGAAGCAATCACCCTACAAAGGATAAGTAAATGGGGAGTGGTACAAGTGGTTAAAGCAGCTTTGGGTATGCCTGTTATACCCGGAAGATAGCTTTTAATGAAAAAAGAAAAGAAAAGCTTTTACTTTAAAGATTATACAGAATCTAAAATACCTGAACAAAATTTTCATTTTAATATAATAAAAGTATCATTTAGCAGAATTACCTTTTTATCCTTTGTTTTTTTAAGCATCTTAGCTATTTGTAGTTTAAAAATTTTTTATTTATCTTTATCAAGTGAAAAAATTTTTTATTCTAAAAATACTGAAGAAAATTTTTTACAAGGCAGAAGAGATATTGTTGATAGAAATGGAACAATATTAGCTACTAATGTTAATCTTTATGATGTTGGTATAAGACCAAAATTACTTAAAACCAAAGAAAAAAAAAATTTACTTATAAAATTAAGCCTTTTATTTCCAGACTTAAATTTAGAATCAGTAAAAAAAAAAATATATAAAAATAATTTTTTTTGGTTAGGAAGAAGATTAACTCCACAGGAAAAAGATCAGTTATGGTTAATAGGTAATAAAGCTTTTGAATTTAACTCAAAACCATCTAGGATTTATCCGCAACAAAATCTCTTCAGTCATATACTTGGGCAAACAGATGATATTAACAATGGAATCTCTGGTTTTGAAAGATCTTTTGATAAAGATTTAAGAAATAAGGAAAAAATTAAAAAACCTTTATACTTAACTTTAGACTCAAATTTACAATATTTGATCAGAGAAGAGCTGATGAAGTCTCAGCAAGATTTCCAAAGTATTGGAAGTGCAGCACTTCTTATGAATGTTAATAATGGAGAAATATTATCTTTAATTTCTTTACCAGATTATGATCTAAATAAAAGAACTTCACTTGAGTCAGAATCTTATATTAACAAAATTACACTCGGAGTTTATGAATTAGGTTCAGTTTTTAAAACCTTTACTGTAGCAGCCGGCCTAGAAAGCAAAACAATAAGTTCAAATACAATTTTTAAGGATTTAGAACATAGTATTACTTGCGATAAATATACAATTAGTGAACATGACAAATTGCCAAACAAATTAAATACTGAGCAAATTTTAGTTCGATCTTCTAATATTGGTTCAGTTCGTATTGCACAAAAGTTAGGAGTTAAAAAATATAAAGATTTTTTAAATTCTTTAGATCTTCTAGATGCAATTAATTTCGATTTAGATGAAGTTGGAACACCTCTATCTTTTAAATGGGGTAAATGTAAATTAGCAACAACATCCTATGGACATGGAATAACTACTACACCTTTACAACTTGCTAGAGCTTATGCCATTTTGGGAAATGGAGGTTATGAAATAGAACCTTCTATTTTAAAAAAGGAAACTAATTATTTAGAAAAAAGAAAGAAAATTATTTCTAAGGAAACGAGCAATAAATTAAATTTGATGCTGAGAAAGGTTGTTAGCTTAGATGAAGGAACAGCAAATTTTGCTAATATAGAGGGTTATGAGGTTGCAGGAAAAACTGGAACTTCTATAAAATACAATTCAAATGAAAAATTAAATACATTTGTTTCTATTTTTCCAGCAAGTAGACCAGAATATGTTTTATTAGTTATGCTAGATGAACCAAAACCAGCTCCAAATTTTGTATATCATGTTCCTCCTTCGGATAAATACCCTAATGGATATAAACATAAGGGAGAAACTAGAAATACATCGGGCTGGAATACAGTAGTTGTAGCGGGCAAAATTATAGAAAAAATTGGTCCTATTTTA
>Ga0066836_10000363_pt1 | contig 21139 bp, 19 predicted proteins | sample ETNtaG_18_FD_71568 | JGI IMG/M metagenome (GOLD analysis project Ga0066836, IMG submission 71568) | Marine microbial and viral communities from oxygen minimum zone, Eastern Pacific Ocean - ETNP201302SV91 | ecosystem: Environmental > Aquatic > Marine > Oceanic | place: Pacific Ocean: Eastern... | reverse complement strand
GAATTTTATTCAATAGCAATTACAAACAACCATCAAAAAGCGGACACAGGTACAAAAATGATTCACTTAGGAAAAAATACAAAAAGTAAAATAATATCTAAAGGAATTTCTGCTGGTTTTGCGGATAATACCTATAGGGGACTAGTAGATATTAGTAAAAAAGCTCAAAATGCCAGAAACTATACTCAATGTGATTCACTACTAATGGGAAATAAATGTGGGGCTCATACCGTTCCTTATATAAAGAATAAAAATTTTTCATCAATTGTCGAACACGAGGCTACAACCTCCAAAATAAATGAAGATCAATTGTATTATTGTAATCAAAGAGGGTTAAATCAAGAAGAAGCTATAAGTTTGATAGTCAATGGATTTTGTAAAGAGGTTTTACAACAATTACCTATGGAATTTGCAGTTGAAGCTCAAAAGTTAGTAGGCATTAGTTTAGAGGGAAGTGTGGGGTAATGTTAGAAATTAAAAATTTAAAAGCTTCTATAAATAATAAAAAAATATTAAATGGTTTAAATTTAACTATTAAACCAGGGGAGCTTCATGCAATAATGGGCCCTAATGGTTCTGGAAAAAGTACTTTGGCTAATGTTTTGTCTGGCAAAAGCGGTTATGAGATTACAGGAGAAATAAATTTTCAGGGCAAGGATTTAAAAAATCTTAATGTTGAAAAAAGAGCACAAAAAGGAATTTTTTTAGCTTTCCAATATCCTCTAGAAATACCGGGTGTTAATACAAACAACTTTTTAAAAACATCCTTGAATTCTGTTCTTAAATCTAAAGGAAAAAAAGAAATTGACACATTGTCTTTTTTAAAAATAGTTAAAGATAAGACTTCAGAGCTTGGAATTGATGAAAAAATTTTATCAAGACAGTTAAATGTTGGTTTCTCTGGAGGAGAGAAGAAAAAAAATGAAATTCTGCAAATGAAAATTTTAGACCCTGATTTTTCAATATTAGACGAAACAGACTCAGGGCTAGACATAGATGCATTAAAAATTGTTGCAAAAGGGGTTAACTCCTCAAGAAATAGCAAAAAATCTTTTTTAGTAATAACTCACTATCAAAGACTTCTTGATTATATAAAGCCAGATTTTGTTCATGTTTTATCTAATGGCAGAATAGTTAAAACAGGATGTAGAGAATTAGCTGAAGAGTTAGAAAAAACAGGATACGAAAAATTAAATTAAAATGATTGGAAATTTTAATATCAATTCTAGTGAAATTGATAAAATAAAGAATATAACACAAGAAGAAAAAGTGTTTAGAGAAAAAAATTTAGAGTCTTTTAAATCATCTGGATTCCCAAATAAAAAATTTGAAGACTGGAAGTTTTCAGATTTTAGGGAAATAATTAATAAAAATTTTGATGAGCTGGAAATACAAAAAAATACTATAAATAACAGCAACTACATAAATTTAATTAAGGATTTTGAACATAACTATATTTTTCTAGTAAATGGAAGTTTGCATTCTAGCAATTTTGACTATGAAGAAAAAAACAAAATTAAAATTAATAAGTATAGTGAAGCTGTTAAATATCAGGTAACAAAAAATCCTTTAATTTGTTTAAATCATGCTTTAGCTGAAAATGGCTATTCATTAGAAATAGATAAAAATTATAAGTTTAAAAAAGTTTTAGTAATTTATAATTTTTTTACAAAAGATATTAAAAATAAAATTTTAAATAATAAAAATATTGTTAAAGTAAATGAAAATTCAGAGTTACATTTAATAGAATACACTGTCAACAAATCTAAGTTTAAATTTATAAGCAATATTTATGAAAATATTATTTTAAAAAAAAATGCCAAACTTAAAAGTTTGTATGTTCAAAATAACAAAAGTGAAGGTTTTTTTCATAAATTTTTAAGAAATAAATTGTATTTTAAATCTGACTATTCAAATTTAATTTTTTCGTCAGGTTTAAAATTTAATAAATTAGATATTGAGTGTGACTTAATAGAAGAAAATTGTGAATGTAATATATTGTCTGCTTTATTTTTAAATAAGGATGAACATCAAGAAATTAAAACACGTATAAATCATTTAGCTCCTAATTGTAAAAGTTATCAGAGAGTTAAAAACGTTTTAAGCAATGATAGTAAAGGTATTTTCCAAGGAAAAATTTATGTTAAAGATGTTGCTCAAAAAACAAATGCCTATCAATTAAGTAAGGCTTTGCTATTAAATGAAAACAGTGAATTTAATTCAAAACCAGAACTAGAAATCTACGCAGATGATGTAAAATGTTCTCATGGATCTACTTCGGGAAGTATTGACGAAGACTCCCTCTACTATCTGATGTCGAGAGGCTTAAGTCGAAATGATTCAACAAAACTTTTAATAAATGGTTTTTTAAATGACGTAATTGAAATAATTAAGAGTCCAACTATTAAAAAATTTATTGAAAAGAAGTTAGAGGATCAAGTAAATGGATATTAATAACATTAAATCTCAATTTCCTATTCTTTCTAAAATGGTAAATGGAAAAAAGTTAGTTTATTTAGATAGTTCTAATTCAGCACAAAAACCAATAAGCGTTTTAAAAGCTCTTGATAATTTTTATAAAAATGAATTTTCTAATATAGGAAGAAGTATTCATGCATTAGCTGTAAATGCTACAAATAAATTTGAGGAAACTCGTGTAAATGCAAAAAATTTTATAAATGCCAATTCTAAAGATGAAATTATTTTTACTAAAAATGCTACAGAAGCTATAAATTTGGTAGCTAATACATTTGGTAAACAAAATATTAAAAAGGGAGATGAAATTATAATAACAGAATTAGAGCATCACTCAAACTATGTTCCATGGCATTATCTTAGAGAAACTTATGGTGCAATAATAAAGTTTGCTCCGATCAATGATGATGGTGACATTATAATTAGTAAATTTAAAGATTTAATTACAACAAAAACAAAAATAATAGCTGTCACACATTTATCAAATGTTACAGGCACTATAGTTCCAATAAAGGAAATTGTAGAAATAGCCAGAAAAAAAAATATACCAGTTTTAGTTGATGGATGCCAAAGTGCCCCTCATATTAAAATTGATGTTAAAGATTTAGATTGTGATTTTTATGTTATTTCTTGTCATAAAGTTTATGGACCCACAGGCGTTGGAATATTGTATGCTAAAAAAAAATGGCTTGAAAAACTTCCACCTTACATTGGTGGGGGAGGAATGATTTCAGAGGTTAAAAAAGATAAAATTACTTACGCACCGTTGCCTGAAAAATATGAGGCTGGAACAATGCCTACAGCTGAAGTAATTGCTTTTAATGAATCAATTAAATTTATGGAATCAGTTGGGATGGAAAATATAATGAAACATGAACAAGAATTAACCAATTATACATTAGAAAAAATGAAAAGAATAAATTCAGTAAATATAGTTGGAAACCCTAAAAATAAAGCAGGAGTTATATCTTTTACAATAAAAGGCATCCATCCTCATGATATATCAACAATTGTTGATGAAGAAGGTGTAGCAATAAGAGCAGGACACCACTGTTGCCAAATTTTGCACGAGAGATTAAATTTGAGTGCAACTGCTAGAGCTTCCATAGGTATTTATAATAATAAAGAGGATATCGATATACTCTGTGATGCTATAGAAAAATGTAGAAAGGTTTTTGAATTAAAGTAATGGATTTAAAAGAACTATATCAAGATATAATTTTAGAACATGGAAAAAGTCCAAGAAATTTTGGAAAATGTGAAAAACACACACACCAAGCTAAAGGTTATAATCCTCTTTGCGGTGATCAAGTTCATATTTACTTAAAACTAAATGATGAAAAAAAAGTAGAAAATTTAACTTTCGAAGGATCTGGTTGTGCCATTTCCATAGCTTCAACTTCTATAATGACAGAATTAGTTAAAGGAAAAAATTTAAATATTACAAAAAAAATAATAGAGGCTTTTATGAATATGATTAAAAATACTGATGAAATAAAGTCTAAAGAATTAAATGATGAACAGAAGACAAAAATAATGTCTTTATCAGGTGTTCAACAATATCCTATGAGAGTTAAATGTGCAACATTAGCATGGCATACTTTGATTTCAGCTCTTGATGGGAAAGAGAAAACTGTAAATACAGAGATAAACGAGTCATGAGTAAAATAAAAGAAAAAGTTATTGAAGAGATGAAGAAGATTTTTGATCCAGAAATCCCAGTAAATATTTATGAACTTGGTTTGATTTATAAAATACAAGTAGATGAAAAAAATAAAGTAACAGTAGACATGACTTTAACATCGCCTAATTGCCCAGTAGCTGAAAGTTTGCCAAATGAAGTTAAAGAGAATATAATGAAAGTTGATGGTGTTTCCGATGTTATTCTTAATTTAGTTTGGGAACCTCCCTGGGATAAAGATAAAATGTCAGAAGCGGCAAAATTGGAATTAAACATATGAACAAACAAATTATTACATTAAGTGATAGGGCCGCTGACAGAGTTAAAGAAATTATGGCTACAGCAAAAGAACCCATAGTAGGAGTTCGGGTTGGTGTTTCATCAGGAGGATGTGCTGGCATGTCTTATGTTATGGAATACGCAAAAAAAACTAACCCAAATGATGAAGTTATTGAAGATAAAGGAGTCAAAGTTTTGATTGATCCTAAAGCGATTATGTATCTTCTAGGAACTGAAATGGACTATAAAAAAGAGGAATTGTCATCAACGTTTGTATTTAAAAATCCAAATGAGACAGAACGTTGTGGATGCGGAGAATCTTTTAAAATTTAGATTAGTCTTCATTCAATCAGATCAGAATAAAGTGTATCTAATTTAAAACTTTCATTTAGATTTTTTACACAAATATTTTTTTTATAATTTTTAACTAGAAAAGTTTTATTTGGAATAGCGCTCCCATTTTCATCAAAAAAATGTTGAACGCAAAAACTTACTTTAAACTCATCATAAATCAAATTACTTATTTTAGACCAGTTTTTTTTTAATTTTAAATTATCGGAAACATAAAGAATATTTAATGTTTTGAATTTTTTTTTAATTACTTTATTGGCTACTATAAAGATATTGTCTTGATGTTTATCAGAATCAATAATCATAAATTTTTCACAAGGAAAATGAACATAATTTTTAAAAATAGTTAAATCTTTTTCACTTAATAATTTCTCAATAGAAAGACTATTTTTTTCAATTTTATAATTTTTTTTTTTAAAGAAGTTAAAGAAATTAGATAAAAAAATAATTCTACAATGCATATTCATTTTTATAAAACCAAATTTTTCAAGTAAACCAACAAGAGTTTTAACAGGTGTAAAAGCAGTTAAAGTAAAATTTTTTTTTACTAATTCAGTAATCAAAAGAAAAGAATTTAATCTGAAAGCCTCATCTACGATCCAAGTATGTATATTGCAATAAACTTTTTCTCTATGGCCAATAGTTCTTATAGAGAAAATTGTTCCCACAAACCCCACTATATCGTTTTTTTTATTCCTCATTATGTAACCAAAAGGGTAGCTTGAAATAAAATTATTTTTTAGAATTATTTCTATTTTTGAAATTTCTAGATATCTTTGTTTTTTTAAGTATTCAATAGTTTCAGCTTCTAAATCTGTATTTAAATATACTTCGTGAATGCTTAAATTTTTTGAAGCTCTTTCTTCAATTTTTTGAAGTGTGTTTTTTTCTCTTATTTTTTTCATTATATTATATTGTAGATTTAAATCAGCATTGAAGTACAATCAAGAATTGTATATAATTCTTTATATGAGAGATACAAAACATTTAGGAAAACATGCTTCCAAGTTGGCAGAAAATGCTAAAGAGAAAGCTTTATTTAGAGCTCAGCGTAAAGCTGTAGAGGCAGGAGCCCATGGAACTTTAGATTATACCATAAAAGAAGGTGTAAATAAGAACAAGATTGCTGACGAAAAAATTTTAAAAAGTAAAAAATAGCTTTAGCAGCTATAATACATCTCAAACTCAATAGGATGTGGAGTGTGTTCTAATTTATAAATTTCCTCAAACTTTAAAGCAATGTAAGCGTCTATTTGGTCATCTGTAAACACATCACCTTGAGTAAGAAATTTTCTATCTCTATCTAAGTTTTCCATTGCTTCACGTAAAGAACCGCAAACAGTTGGAATATTTTTAACTTCATCTTCCGGCATTGCGTACAAGTCTTGATCTGCAGGCTTTCCTGGATTAATTTTATTTTTAATTCCATCTATTCCAGCCATTAGCATGGCTGAAAAAGTCAAATATGGATTACCTGCAGCGTCAGGAAATCTAATTTCACATCTTGCAGCTTTTTTATTCATAGTAATTGGTATCCTGCATGAAGCTGATCTATTTCTTGCTGAATATGCTAACAAAACTGGAGCTTCGAATCCTGGAATTAATCTTTTGTAACTGTTTGTAGTACTGTTTGCAAAAGCATTAATTGCTTTAGCATGTTTTAAAATTCCACCAATATAATGTAGAGCAACTTCCGAAAGTCCTGCATATTTATCTCCTGAAAATAATGCAGAATTTCCTTTCCATAAAGATTGATGTACATGCATACCAGAACCATTATCACCTTTAACAGGCTTAGGCATAAATGTTGCTGTCTTTCCAAAAGAGTGAGCAACCATTTGAACGCCATATTTGTAAAGTTGCATATTATCAGCTTGATCAGTCAAAGTTCCAAAATACATTCCTAATTCATGTTGACTTGGAGCAACTTCATGATGATGTTTTTCAACTTTAATGCCCATATCTTTAAGTGCTTTTAAAAATTCTCCTCTCATGTCTTGCGCCGAGTCTACTGGAGGAACTGGAAAATAACCTCCTTTTATACCTGGACGATGTCCCATGTTTCCATTTTCGTACTTTTGTCCTGAGTTATAAGGTCCTTCAGAACTATCAATTTTAAAGCCAGTTTCATTCATATCATTTTTAAATTTGACATCATCAAATACGAAAAATTCAGCTTCGGGACCAAAGTAAGCTTTATCTCCTATTCCAGATTTTTTTAAATATGTTTCAGCTTTTTTTGCAGTACTTCTAGGATCACGTTCGTAGGGATTTTTTTTAACCGCATCTAAAACATCACAAAATAAAACTAGAGTATTATGAGAAGTAAAAGGATCTATTACTTGTCTACTTAAGTCAGGTTTTAATATCATATCTGATTCATTAATAGCTTTCCAACCAGCAATAGAAGAACCATCAAAGAAAATACCATCATCCAACATTTCTTTATCGACAACCTCTTTGTCCATAGTAACATGTTGGAGTTTACCTTTAGGATCGGTAAAACGAAGATCAATGTATTCAATCTCTTTTTCTTTTATTAATTTTAGCGTTTTATCTGTACTCATTAATTGTATGACTATATATATTTTTTATTTTAACTAAATCCTTTTATTTTAAGCTTATGGTTGTATCATTATCGACTTTATATAAGTTAATGAATTGATTTTTTTAAATAACAGACATGCAAAGTAAACATACCACGATTAGATTTAAAAATTATGGATAAAATATTAGATAAAGTACCAGTTAAAAGGGTAAAAAAAGCTATAGAAAATTATGATTCTAACCTTAAAATTATAGTATTAGATAGCACAGCGAGAACAGCAAAAGATGCAGCTTTTTCATTAAATTGTGAAGTTGGGGCAATTGTTAAAAGTCTATTATTGAAAACCGGAGGATCTTTTCTAATTTGCTTAGTTGCCGGAGATAGGAGATGTTCTTTTAATAAATTAATAAATTATTTAAACGAAAGTGATATTTCAATGGCTAACGCTGATGAAGTAAAAGAAAACACAGGATTTTCAATTGGTGGTGTTTCTCCAGTAGCACATATAAAAAAAATAGATATTTTAGTTGATAAATCACTTAATAGATTTCCTAATGTATTTGCTGCAGCAGGACATCCAAATTGTGTATTTAAAATTAATTATAGAGAATTGATTAAAATGACAAATGGAATAGAAAAAGAAATTTCAGAATGAGAGAAGCAAAACCTTTTGACTATTTTGTCTTAACAGTGTTAGCTCTTATTTGGGCTTCAGCTTTTTTCAATATAAAAATTGCTACATACTCCTATGGACCACTCACTATTGCTTTTTTAAGAATATTTTTAGGAGCTATTCCAGTGATTTTTTTATGTTTCATAAAGAAAATTAAGATAGAAGCATTTTCTAATGATTGGTATTGGTTTGCGTCTATTGGAACTATTAATTTAGTAATACCTTTTTTTCTTATTGCATATGGAGTGCAATATGTACAAAGCAATCTAGCGGCTATTTTAATGGCAAGCACACCATTAAGCGCAACATTATTAGCTCATTTTTTTACAAAAAATGAAAAAATAAATTTAATTAAGTCGGCTGGAGTTTTAATAGGGTTTTCGGGCATAGTTTTTTTATTTTCTGATAATATTTTAATTAATAAAAATAATTTCACTTCAGCGATCTTAATTTTAATTGGTTCTACTTTTTACGTAGTTGGAGGATTACTTACTATAAAAATTAGCACTAAAAGAAATGAAAATGTGACAGCATCTATTTTGATTTGGGGAGCCTTGCTGCTGTTTCCAATTTGTATGTTTGTAGAACAACCATGGAATTTATCTCCGAGACTTGATTCTACGATTTCACTTTTATATCTAGGTTTTTTCTCTACTGGATTAGCTTGGTTATTAAGATTTTATATTTTAAAACATAATGGCTTAGTTTTTCAGTCTCAGGTTGCCTATCTCATACCAATTTTTGGAGTTATCTTAGGGTTTATTTTCTTGAAAGAAGCGATTACTTCTAAAGTAATAATTTCCTTGATTGCTGTAATACTTGGAATTTATATTGTAAAAAAAGGCAATAAAATTAAAATAATTTAATTGCCTTGGACATTATCTTTTAATTTGATAATAACTTTCGAGCAGGGCAAGTGGCGGAATTGGTATACGCGCTAGTCTTAGGAACTAGTGCCGCAAGGCTTAAGAGTTCGAGTCTCTTCTTGCCCACCATAAATTCTAGAGCATTTAATAAATGCACTAGTTAAACAGTTGTATAATAAGAACAACATACCGCGTATAAGAGTGAAATTATGAAAGTAACAATAGATTCTAAAAAAGGACTAAAGACTAACTTGAAAGTTTTTGTTGATAAAAAAACTATAACAGAAAAAATTGATTTAAGATTAAATGAATTAAGTAAGACAATTAATATAAAAGGATTTAGACCTGGAAAAGTTCCGGTTGAAGTTTTAAAAAGACAATTTGGTAAAGCTGTTTATGGTGAAGTTTTAGAAAAAGTTTTACAAGAAACATCAGCTAAAGCCTTAGAAGAGAAAAAAATTAAAGCCGCTGGTCAACCTAAGCTAGATTTAAAATCTTACGGCGAAGGAAAGGATTTAAATTACACTTTAGAAGTAAATGAATTACCTAAAATTCAACTTAAACCATTAGATAGCATAAAGTCTATTGAATATGAAATTAAAGTAACTGACGAAGAAATAAAAAAAAGAATAAATACAATAGCTAAAAATCAAAATAATTTTGAAAATAAAAAAGATACAGATCTATCAAAAAATAACGATTTAGTTATTTTTGATTATGAAGCAACAATTGATAATAAAAAATTTGAAGGGGGAGAGGGTAAAAATACTCAAATAATTCTAGGAAAAGATTTATTCATCAAAGGTTTTGATAAACAGTTAATTGGAGTGAAAAAAAATGATGACAAAGAAGTTGTAGCAATTTTACCTGAGAATTACCCAAAAAAAGAATTTGCAAACAAAAAAGCAACTTTTAAATGCAAAATTCTAAATGTCAAAAAACCAATTGACACCAAGATAGATGATAATTTTGCAAAAAATCTTGGAGCAAAAGATTTAAACGATTTGAAACAACTAGTTTCTAAACAAATTCAAAATCAGTATAAAATGAATTTAAATTCAATTGAAAAAGAAAATATAATGGAACAAATAGAAAAATCACATAAAATTGATTTACCAGATAATTTAGTACAGCAAGAGTTAGCTATTATATCCCAGGATCTAAAAAAAGATGAGGTAGAAAAAAATAAAAACGAAAGAGAAAAAATTGCAAAAAAAAGAATTAAATTAGGTCTTATATTAAATGAACTTGGTGAAAAAAATAATTTAAAAGTTAATGAAAATGAACTTAAAAATGAAATACAAAAACAAATACAATCTATGCCTGGTCAACAACAACAAGTCTTAGATTATTATCAAAAAAATCCAGCTGCTGCAGCAAGTTTGAGAGGATCAATTTATGAAGAAAAAATTATTAAATTAATTAAAGATAAATCAAAACAAACAAAAAAAACTGTTTCTATAAAAGAAGCCGAAGATCTAATAAAAGAGCATCATAAAGATCATGATCATTCTGTAGATGCTAAAGATACTAAAAAATCAAAAAAAACTGTTAAATCTTCCCCAAAAAGTAAAAAAATTAGAAAAAAGTAAACATAAGTTGTATAACTTCAAAATATTGATTCGTTATGAAAAATAGAATTGAAGAACAAATGAATAATCTGATTCCTATGGTTGTTGAACAAACAAACAGAGGAGAGAGAGCTTATGATATTTATTCAAGACTTTTAAAAGAACGTATTATTTTTTTAGTTGGCCCAGTAAATGATAATGTAGCGACTTTAGTTACTGCCCAACTGTTATTTTTAGAGTCTGAAAATCCTAAAAAAGAAATCTCATTTTATATTAATAGTCCAGGAGGTTTAGTTACTTCAGGCTTAGGTATTTATGATACAATGCAGTATATTAAACCACCAGTGTCAACTTTATGTATTGGTCAAGCATCTTCGATGGGATCATTTTTATTAGCTGCCGGAGATAAAGGAAAAAGATTTTCTCTACCAAATTCAAGAATCATGGTTCACCAGCCTTCAGCAGGTTATCAAGGTCAGGCAACTGATATAGAAATTCATGCTAAAGAAATTTTAGCATTAAAGAAAAGATTAAATAAAATTTATGCTAAGCATACGAAAAGGCAAGAAGAAGAAATTAACAAAGCCTTGGAAAGAGATAATTTTATGACTCCAGCCGAAGCAAAGGAATTCGGTTTAATAGATGAAGTTGTGGAGAAAAGATCTTAAATCACTATATTTGGTTGTTGTGCACAACTACAGCTTGATAACTTTAACCATTAGTTTATTTTATAAACAATTGATTCGTTAAAAATTATGTCTGAAAAAAATAATAAAAATATTTTGTACTGCTCTTTTTGTGGAAAAAGTCAACACGAAGTTAGAAAACTAATTGCAGGTCCTACTGTATTTATTTGTGACGAATGTGTGGAGCTTTGTATGGATATAATAAAAGAAGAAAGTAAAGATTCTTTTATAAAAAACCAAGAAGGAGTGCCAACACCTAAACAAATCTGTAAAGTCTTAGATGATTATGTGATTGGACAAACTTACGCTAAAGAAGTTTTATCTGTGGCTGTTCACAATCATTACAAACGATTAAATCATGAGTCAAAAAATGATAAAGATGTAGAATTATCAAAATCAAATATTCTTTTAGTCGGCCCAACAGGATGTGGAAAAACTTTGCTAGCTCAAACACTAGCTAGAATTTTAGATGTGCCGTTTACCATGGCAGACGCAACAACTTTAACAGAAGCAGGTTATGTTGGCGAAGATGTTGAAAACATAATATTAAAATTATTACAGGCAGCTGATTATAATGTAGAAAAAGCTCAACGTGGAATTGTTTATATAGATGAGGTGGATAAAATAAGTAGAAAATCTGAAAATCCATCAATAACAAGAGATGTTTCAGGAGAAGGAGTACAGCAGGCATTACTTAAAATTATGGAAGGAACTATTGCTAGCGTACCTCCACAGGGTGGCAGAAAACATCCTCAACAAGAATTTTTACAAGTTGATACAACAAATATTTTATTTATTTGTGGTGGAGCTTTTGCAGGCTTAGATAAAGTAATTGCTAAAAGAGGATCAGATACTTCAATAGGTTTTGGAGCAAAAGTGAAACATTTTCAAGATCAACCAACGGGGGAATTAATTAAAAGTTTAGAACCTGAAGATTTAATTAAATATGGTCTAATACCAGAATTTATTGGTAGAATGCCTATATTAGCTACATTAGAAGAATTAAATGTAGACTCACTTGTTAAGATTTTGGAAGAACCTAAAAATTCATTGCTTAAACAATATAAAAGACTTTTCGAGTTTGAAGATGTAGATCTTATATTCAAAAAAGAAGCTGTTAAAGAAATTGCAAAAAAGGCGGTAAGCAAAAAAACTGGAGCAAGAGGATTAAGATCTATTATAGAGTCTTTATTATTAAAAACTATGTTCAACCTTCCAACAATGGAAGATGTTCAAGAGGTTGTTGTTGATCAACAAGTAGTAAAAAATAACACTGAACCATTAGTTATTCATTCAAAAGGCAAGAAAACTTCAGCCGCGTAATAAATAAGTTGAAATATTTTTAATAATAACCATATAATGGCTTATATGAGCAAATCAATTTTTTCACCATCATTACCACTAAGAGACATAGTTATTTTCCCAGGAATGATAGTTCCTCTTTTTGTTGGAAGAGATAAATCAATAAAAGCATTAAATGAAGTAATGAAAAGTAACAAAAAAATAATTTTAATAACTCAAAAAAATGCTGAAATTGATGACCCTAATTTTGAAGATCTTTATTCTATTGGTTGTGAAAGCAAAGTATTGCAGCTGTTAAAATTACCAGACGGAACAGTTAAAGTTTTGGTAGAAGGAATTGATAGAGTTAAAATACTTGAATCTAAAAATGATGAAAAAGAAGAGTACTTAATCAGTTCAGTAGATGTTATTAGAGATAAAATTGAATCAAAAAGCGATTCATTAGCTTTTTCATTGGCAATTGTCAGAAAATTAGAAAAACTAACAAATTTAAATAAAAAAATTTCTTTTGAATTAATGAATAGTTTAAAAGAGTTAAAAGATCCGTCTAAAATAGCTGATCATATATCTGGACAATTAAATATATCAATTTCAGACAAGCAAAAATTATTGGAAACTATTGATTTAAAAATTAGATTAGAAAAATTAATGGAGCATATAAATAATGAAATTAATGTCATCGGAGTAGAAAAAAGAATAAGAGGAAGAGTAAAAAATCAAATGGAAAAAACCCAAAGAGAATACTATTTGAATGAGCAAATGAAAGCTATTCAGAGAGAGCTAGGGGAAATAGAAGATGGAAAAGATGAAAATGCTCATTTACAAAAATTAATTTTAAAAGCAAAAATGACTAAAGAAGCTACAAAAAAATGCCTGTCAGAATTAAAAAAACTTAAATCAATGAGTGCAATGTCTGCGGAGGCAACGGTAGTAAGAAATTATTTAGATTGGATGATTGAATTACCTTGGAATAATAAAGAAAATAAGGGTGATGAAATAAACCTTATTGAAGCAAAAAAAATCTTAGACGAAGATCATTTTGGGTTAGATAAAGTAAAAGAAAGAATTCTTGAATACTTAGCAGTGCAAAAAAGAGTTGGAAAAATAAAAGGAGCAATACTATGTCTAGTTGGTCCCCCCGGCGTTGGAAAAACTTCTCTTGGAAAGTCTATTGCTAGAGCGACTGGTAGAAAATTTGTTCGTATGTCTTTAGGAGGTGTAAGAGATGAAGCTGAAATTAGAGGACATAGAAGAACTTACATAGGTTCATTGCCAGGAAAAATAATACAACAAATGAAAAAAGCTGGAACTAAGAATCCGCTCTTTTTATTAGATGAAATTGATAAAGTTGGATCAGACTACAGGGGAGACCCATCTTCGGCTCTATTAGAAGCATTAGATCCAGAACAAAATAAGGCATTTAACGATCACTATTTGGAAGTTGATTATGATTTATCTGATGTGATGTTTGTAACTACTGCAAATACATTAAATATTTTACCACCCCTATTAGATAGATTAGAGGTTATAAGAATTCCTGGTTATACAGAGGATGAAAAAATAAATATAGCAAATAATTATTTAATACCTAAACAACTAGAAAATAATGGATTAAAAAAAGAAGAGTGGGATTTAGACAATGGTGTTTTACAAGACATAATACGAAGTTATACGAGAGAATCTGGAGTTAGAAATCTTGAAAGAGAAATATCTAAACTAGCCAGAAAAACTGTAAAACAAATTTTAACTGACAAAAAAATTAGTTATCAGATTAATCAAAAAAATCTACCCGATTATTTAGGAGTGAAAAAGTTTAAATATGGTGAAATAGAAACTGACAATAAAGTAGGTATAGTTACTGGACTTGCATGGACTGAATTTGGTGGAGAAATCTTAAAAATTGAGTCTGCTATCATGCCTGGAAAAGGAAAAATGCAAATAACAGGAAAATTAGGAGATGTAATGCAGGAGTCTGTCAAAGCTGCTAAATCTTACGTAAGATCAAAATCTATAGAATTTGGGATTATTCCTCCAATCTTTGAAAAAAAAGATTTTCATATACATGTGCCTGAAGGCGCAACACCAAAAGATGGACCTTCTGCTGGCATCGCTATGGTTACATCAATCGTTTCATCAATTACAGGTATACCAGTTAACAAAGATTTGGCTATGACAGGTGAAGTAACTCTTAGAGGACATGTTTTGCCAATTGGAGGCTTAAAAGAAAAACTATTAGCTGCTCACAGAGCTGGTATATCAAGTGTGGTAATTCCTGAAGACAATAAAAAAGATCTAGTAGAAATTCCAGCAAAAATATTAAATGATATTAAGATAACAACCGTAAAAACTGTTGATGAAGTTTTAAAAATTGCTCTTACTAGAGAACTAAAACCTGTCGAATGGATAGAAGTTGAAGGTTTATCTAAAACAAAAAATAACGAAAAACCTGTAGCTGGCAGCACACATTAAAAAATAAATTATTTTAACCAAGCTGAATATTTATCTTTATTTACTCTTATATATTCAGGTAATTCAGATAAATCACATTTTTCAAGCTTTTCTTTTCCTGACCATTTATAGTCCCTCATATCCGAATGATAATCATATATAGCTTTTTGATTATTAATCATATCCTTGATATCACTTAATTTTAAACCACTTTCTTCAAATTCTAAATGATGTATAAAATTTTTTAATTTTTTTTCTATTTCCTCTGGAGTTTTTATATTTACGAAATGCCAGCCGCCATTTTCTACTTGATATATATTGTTATATTTTTTTTTAGAAAAAAGGATATCAAATCTCCACAAAGGATACTTTCTTTCCTTTGTTTCTCTTAACCACTGAGGTGTAATTAAATATTTTTTTAGGCAAGCCCGAGACCCAAACCATGATTTTGTTGTATATTTCAGGTTGAACTTATAATAATACATTTTTTGTTTAAAATGTATTAGTTTTTTTGATGTTTTTCTCAAATCATTATCTTGAAGATTAGGAATTTCATCTACATCACTTACTATTATAAGATCATTTTCATTAGCTTGATCTAGACCTTTTAAAATTGTATTTCTTTGATTGATTTCAAATTTTAAAGCGTTATCAATTATTCTATTACCTTTTTCTTTATTATCTGATGCTTCGTTAATATCATGAAGATCTTCTGGTATTTTATCCACCAAAATATATTCAATTTTATCTTTAAATTTTGAAAAGTTTTTAATATCAAAAATAGGTTTTTTTTCAACTCCACTATGTAAATATTTACTTTCGACTATTATAAATTTACTAACAAAACTATTTAACATGTTAAGTCTCAGATCTAAAATCATGTTTTCGTCAAAAAATTGGAAGCAATCGAATATTCTCATTTTAGTTTTACTTTTTAGTAAAAGTTGTTAAACCTATTTTGTATTTATTAATATTACATGATGAACAGTGAATGTTAGTTCTATCAAAGATAAGCATGTCACCTAAATTCCATTTATAGATTTTTAGTATTTTTAAACCCTTTAAGTTATTAATATCTTCGTGAGCTAAATATTTTTTATGATCTATTTCATTAAAATTATCATTTCCATATAAATTTAAATGTTTAGAAGATCTTTCATTTTGGCCTTTAAATTTAGGTTTAATTTTTAACTCTTCTTCATCGTTTGTTAGCATAGTGGAACCTTCATACCATCTATTTTTAAATATAACGGTTTCACCATCAGGAGATAAAGGAACAAGGGTTTGCTTATAAATTATTGAATTTTTATCAAAGCCACTATCAATATGTAATTTAATGGGATTAAAACTTTCTTGTATAAGACCAAAAAAGTCATCACCATTTTCAGACTTTAAATTATCCATTTTAAAATCTCCTAGTACTTCTTTTAATCTATTGAAATAAAGTTTATCTAGATCTTTGTTATGATTTTGAATCCATCTTTTTTTTATAACATTTTGTTTTATGTTATGAACAGTAATTGGCAAAGATTTATAGAAATCTAATAATTTTTGTATTTCTTGTTTAGAAAATAGTTTAACGACTCTAGGCAAACTTTCTAATTTTTTTATTTCATTTATATATTTAAGTTCCATTACAGCTCAAGCCACTCTTTAAATTTTTCTTTATTATCAGAAATATATTTGGGTAAAATTGAAATATCTACAGGTTCAAGTGTAACCTGGCTATTCCATCTATCGATTTTTCTTTGATCAGCAAAGTGATCATATCCAATTTTCTTTTTAGAAACCATTTCTTTTATATCATTTAAATTTAAACCACTAAGTTTAAAGTCAATATTATGTAAAAAACTATTTAATTTAGAAAATATCCCTTCAGGAGTTTTTATGTTAGTAAAGTGCCAACCTCCTTCATTAACAAACATAATATTGTTATATTTATTTTTTGAAAACAAGGTATCTATTCTCCAAAGCGGATATTTTTTACTTTTCACATTTCTTAACCATTGAGGGGATTTTAAATTTTTTTTTAAGCACGCACGTGAGCCCGTCCAAACTAGTTCTTTGTAAAATAAATTAAGTTTGTAATAAAACATTTTTTGCCTAAATATAATTAATTTATTTCTATTTTTTTTAAAGTCAAAATTTTTTAAATTGGGAATTTCATCAATATCACCAACTATAATAAAATCATCTGGCCTAGCATTTAAAATTCCTTTTGCTATCATGTCTCTTTGGTTATTTTCTCTTAAATATGTATTATGCAGCAAAGTTTTGTTTTTCTGATCTTCACTAAAACTTGCATTTATAGAAATTAAATTTTGTGGCTCTTCATCTAAATAAATGTAATTAATTTTATTTTTGAATTTTAGGTAATGGTTTGGATCGAAAAACTTATCTTTTAGATCTCCATTATGTTTATACTTAGATTCAACAATTATAAATTCATCAACATAGTCATTTAAAACATTCAAACGAATGTCTAAGAGCATTTTTTCATCAGAAAACATGAAACAATCGAAAATTTTCATTGATATTGATTATGTATATACGAAAATATATATAGAATATACACAATGGAAAAAAAAATCATTATCACGGGCGGCATAGGTTATATAGGGACTGAGTTATGTAAAATTTATTCTGGTGTTAGCCGTAATAATAAAATTTTAGTACTAGATAATAGGTTTATATCTGAGAGAGTAAATCAGTTGAGAAGTTGGGGAATTGATTTTATTCATGGCGATATACTAGATAAGGAATTAGTAAACAAATATTTTTTTGATGCAGATATTGTGCATCATTTAGCTGGCATCACAGATGTACCAAGAGTAAAAAGTGAGAGTAATAACGAAAAAGAAAATCATATTCAATTAGTTGCACTAAGAGGCACTCAAAATATAATTGAGGCAATAAATGACAAATGTAAAATTATTTTTCCATCAACTCATGTGGTTTATGAGGGAATAGAAAAAGTTAAGAATGAGATAAAAGAAGAAGAAGAGACAAAACCTGTACTTTCTTATGCAAATTCTAAAGATGCAAACGAAAATCAATTAAGAGAATCAAAAAAAAAATATGTAATTTTAAGATTAGGTTCAGTTTATGGTTATTCAACAGATACTGCTCGAATCGATATAATGCCAAATCTGTTTTCAAAAATTGCTTCACAAAGTGGAATATTGAAACTTTTCGCTGGTGGCAGACAGATTAAAAGTCTAGTTCCTCTTATAGATGTAGCAAGATGCTTTAAATATATGGAAGAAAGAGACGATATTATTTCTGAAACATTTAATTTAACTAAAGATACAGTAACCGTTAAAGAAGTTGCTGAAATATGTAAAAAACATAACCCTAAAACTATTTTAAAAGAAACTAACGATGAAATTCCAAATTTAGGATTCTCTTTGTCAAATAAAAAAATCCTAAAAACTGGATTTAGATTTTTATATAATTTAGATGAAAATATAAAAGAAATGATTTCTAAATGGTCTAAATTAATAATAACAAAAGATCTAGAACACGTTAGAAGCGGAGAAAAAGAGTTTACAGACCAAAGAGGTAAAATTAGTAATCATGAACTTCCAGAACCAGTAAATTTAATTGGATTAATAGACTCAAAAAAAGGAACAGTTCGTGCAAATCACTATCATCCAATTCAGGAACAAAAATGTTTGGTAACTAAAGGACAGTTTATAAGTGTATTCCAAGACTTACTTAAAAAAAATGCACCAAAAATTACACATGTAGTTAATGAAGGACAATTAATTGTAACTAAACCTAATACTGCCCACGCTATGGTTTTCTCAAAAGATACTGTATTTTTAAATTTAGTAAGAGGTGAAAGAGAACATGATAATTATGGAGTCACCCATACTATTAGACATATCTTAGTAGATGATAATGAAAAAAATTTACTACTAAATAGCTATAAATTTGAATGTAGAGCTTGTGGAAACAACAAACTAAAGCGGGTAATTTCTTTAGGATATCAACCTCTAGCAAATAATTTACTTAATAAGAAAAATGATAAATGTGAGTTATACCCTTTAGAAGTAAACTATTGTGATAGTTGTCATAATTGTCAATTATCTGTAGCTGTAAACCCTAAAAAAATGTTTTCGAATTATTTGTATACTTCTTCTACATCAAAATCATTTAGAGATCATTTTATAAATGCTGCAAAAAAATATGTTAAAGATTTAAAATTAATTAAGAATAAATCATATATAATTGATATTGGAAGCAATGATGGTGTTGCTTTAAAGCCTTTTAAGGATTTAGGATTTAAAAAAATATTAGGAGTAGAGCCAGCTAAGAATCTTGCAAAATTAGCAAATAAAAATAAAATTAAAACATACAATGGTTTCTTAGAAAAAAGAAATCTAGATAAAATTAAAAGAAATGCAGATTTGATCCTAGCCTCAAATGTTTTTGCACATTCAGATAAATTAAAAGAAATGGCAGAATGTATGTTTAGTCTTTTAAAAAACAAAGGTGTAATAATAGTTGAAATTCAATACCTGCTGAATACATTAAAAGATCTGACTTTTGACAACATTTATCATGAACACTATAATTACTGGACTTTAACTTCACTAGTTTCATTTTTTAAAAAATTTAATGGTAATATATACAAAGCTGAAAAAATAAATACTCATGGTGGATCTTTAAGAATTTATATAACTAAGCAAAAAAGTAAGAAAATAGAAAAAAATGTTAAAGATATACTAAAAGATGAAGAAAAATTTGGGATTAAACGTTTTGACACTTATCAAAAATTTGCAGAAAAAATTTATAGGATCAGAGACAATGTTAGAAAAAATATACATAAAATAAAGAAAGATAATAAAAGTATAGTTGGGTATGGATCTCCTGCAAAAGCAACTACGGCATTAAATTTTTTTGGCATATCTGAAGAAATAGACTTCATAGTAGAGGACAATAAATTTAAACATAATAAATTTCTTCCTGGAATGAAAATCCCAATAATATCAAAAACAAAATTAAAGAAAAAACCTGATTATATGCTAGTTTTAGCTTGGAATTTTTTTGATGAAATAAAAAAAAACAATGAACACTTGGCAAGCAAGTTTATAAATATTAAAGATATGGAAACCGAATGAATTACACAGTTATAATACCTTTTTATAATGAAGAAAAAAATATTTCTATATTAAATGAACAATTAATAAAAAATATAAATAAACTTGCACAAGAGGGTAGAGTTTTCGAAATAATATATGTTGATGACGCTTCAAAAGATGATTCTTTTAATGAACTTAAAAAATTATCATCAAATAAAGTTGAAACATCAATATTTCAACACAGAGTTAACCTTTCTCAATCAGGAGCACTTAATACAGGAATTATTCATTCCAAGTATGAGAATTTGATAATTATGGATGGCGATTTACAAAATGACCCTAACGATCTAGAAAAGATGGTTTTTGAATATGAAAAAGGTGTAGATATGATAATAGGATGGAGAAAAGAAAGAAGAGATAATTTTTTTTCAAAAACACTTCCAAGTATAGTTGCTAATTTTATTGTTAGGCTTTTTTCTAAATCTAAAATACACGATCATGGATGTGCTTTTAAAATTGTAAAAAAAAGCGCAATTGATGAACTAACTAATTGGGGGGACTTCCACAGATTACTAGCAGCAAGAGTTGCACATAATGGGTTTAAGGTAAACGAAGTTGTTGTTACACATAATAGAAGATCACATGGAAAGTCAAACTACGGTTTTAGTAGAATTTTTAAATTAATTATTGATTTGCTTTATATTAATTTTTTTAGAAATTATAAAAGAAAAGCAATATATTTTTTTGGAAGTTTTGCTTTTTTTTCAATTTTTTTCTCGTTAATAACTTTTTGTATAATGCTTTACCGAAAATATGTTATGGGAGGCTCGTTTATTCTTACACCATTGCCAATATTAGTAGTATTTTTTTTACTAGCTGGAATAATTTTTTTATTTATTGGGATTTTAGCTCAATTAATTATAAATCAACAGGAAGACACTAAAAATGTAAATAAAGTAATTAAGGAGAAAATTCATTTTAAGCAATAATATTTAAAAAAAAGTAATTTTTAATTTCACTTTCATCACTTCTTGTTGTAAGTAATAGTATAATTTTTAGGGAAGTTAGCTCAGCTGGTAGAGCATCTGATTTACATTCAGAGGGTCAAAGGTTCGAGTCCTTTACTTCCCACCATTTTGGGGGTGTAGCTCAGTTGGTTAGAGCGCCTGCCT
>Ga0066836_10000362_pt1 | contig 21192 bp, 16 predicted proteins | sample ETNtaG_18_FD_71568 | JGI IMG/M metagenome (GOLD analysis project Ga0066836, IMG submission 71568) | Marine microbial and viral communities from oxygen minimum zone, Eastern Pacific Ocean - ETNP201302SV91 | ecosystem: Environmental > Aquatic > Marine > Oceanic | place: Pacific Ocean: Eastern... | reverse complement strand
CCCAATCAAATCAATGTTGTAGGATACAAATATGGTAATGTGTATCCAGACCAATACATCATCTTAGGAGGGCATTTCGATGTTGGATATGCATTCACCCCCCCTGGCGGAGGGACGACTGAAGGTGCCAATGACGATACAAGCGGGTCTACAGTTTCAATGGAAGTCGCTCAAGCCATTGCTGCAAGAGAATGGGATCACACCGTTGTCGCTGCACTTTGGGCCTGTGAGGAAGAGGGGTTGCTGGGGAGTGCAGCATTCGTAGACCATCTCCCTGAAGATAAAGCGGTCAAAGCCTACTTGAATTTCGATATGGTTTCTCTGAATTATCCAATCATACCACCTCCTGGCTATGGTCCATATGATCTCTCAATCGCAACAGCGGGAGCGCATGATGAGAATCTCTCGGTCATGCTAGAATGGGTTCGCTTGGTCGTTGAGGATGAAATGAACTTCCACGATGTGGCATCAAATGATATCTATTGGCAGGCGGCTGAATCGTGTGCCAGTGATCATTGTTCATTCTTCACTTCAGGATATGCTACTTTCAACTTCTTCAGTGCTGGTGGTGATGCTTCATTCTGGCAAGAATGGCACAGTCCGACAGATACGCTGGATTTCATGGTGGGGAAGGCTGGTGGTTCCGACAATTTAGGTGATGGATTCAACACTCTTGTTTGGACTGCATTTTGTCTGTTCGTCCATGTTGACAATACCGATGATTCATTCCAAGGTCGTTGGTACACAGGTGAAGAGTGAATTAACCAATTGAAAAATTGAATTTTCAATTGCTTTCTTCCGAATCTTCAATGTCAATTAATGTCGCACCAGCATCCACTTGTTCACCAACTTGGTGATGGATTTCCACAACTACCCCGGGATCATTTGCTGCAATACGGTGTTCCATCTTCATTGCCTCCATGACAATGAGTGTTTGTCCAGATTCAACGTGGTCACCAATATTGCAAAGAATCTCTAGAATCTTGCCTGGCATTGGTGCTGTCATCCCATCGTCTTCGCCCGAACCGCCCGCACCCTGCTCGTCAATAGATACAACATGGATGCTGCCATCTAGATGCACCCACCAATCATCTCCGACCTTGATGACATGGGCCAATTGGCCATCGACCCACATTCGATTGGGTCTTGCATCAATTTCGAATGTGTGCTCGTTTGATATATTCTGGCCATCACAGGTTGCTTCGCTTGAACCAATGGTGATTTGCCATTGACGGCCTTGTTTATCTCTGATATCAACCATGGCAATCACCTCAAGGGAAGGACCTCCGCAGTGTCAAGAACGGGTTGAAGGGGCTACCACGCCCCCCATCTGATTCAACCGCCATTGCTTTTCGAGAAAGACCGTAATGCTCAGCTGCAGCCGCCACAAAAGGAACAACATCAGATGATTGTGAATCCCAACCTTCCGGCCAATTGACATCGATAAAATCAGTCGTGGTTTCACCTGCATGATATGCAGGATGCGACATGATATCGCAAAGGAATCCAAGATTCGTGGTGACACCAAGCAACACAAAATCTTCACAGGCACGTTTCATTCGACGAATTGCGGCTTCGCGTTCTGGTGCATGTACAATCAACTTGGCAAGCATAGGGTCGAAGTCGATACTAGCCTCGTCACCTTCACGAACACCTGTATCCAACCGAATGCCTGGGCCCGTAGGGGGCCGAAACATGGCCAATGGACCTATGGCTGGAAGGAAACTGTTGGCAGGATCTTCTGCGTAAATACGGACCTCGATTGCATGGCCTCGAATGGAAAGATCTGCTTGAGCGAATGGAAGAGGTAATCCCGCAGCAACCCGTATTTGTTCAACAACCAAATCAACGCCGCTAATGCATTCTGTAATTGGGTGCTCAACTTGTAGACGTGTGTTCATTTCAAGGAAATGGAAATCTCCATCTTCAGCAAGAAGGAATTCAACAGTTCCTGCACCTTCGTAATCGACGGCTTTGGCCGCATTCACAGCCGCTTCACCCATGCGTTGTCGAGTCGCTTCATTCAGTACCGGTGAGGGAGATTCTTCCACAACCTTCTGATGTCTACGCTGGATACTACACTCACGTTCAAACAAGTGGACTGCATTGCCCAATGTGTCCGATAATACCTGAACTTCAATGTGACGGGATTTCTCAAGAAGCCGTTCGACATAGACGGTACCATCACCAAATGATGTTACTGCTTCTCGACTAGCAGCCGCATATTCTCGCTGTAAATTTCGAGGTTCCCGAACTACACGCATTCCTTTACCACCTCCGCCTGCACTGGCCTTCAGTAGCAATGGGTAACCAACACGTGTCGCTGCACGAACAAGTTCGTCTACCATTTCATCAGGCTTCTCCAATGGTAATTCTTCACCAGGAATGACTGGAACGCCCGCTGTAACCATGGCTCGTCGTGCACTGATTTTATCCCCCATTTCATCGATTGCATACGCCGAAGGTCCAATCCAAACCAGACCCGCTTCTTTGACTGCATTTGCAAAGGAACTCCGCTCGGAAAGAAAACCATATCCCGGATGTATTGCATCAGCTCCCGTCTCCTCTGCTGCAGATAGGATTGCTTCGATATTGAGATAAGTTTCAGCAAGGTTGTCCCCTGGTAAGAAAACAGATTCATCAGCTGTTTGCTGATGTAATGAACCGCGATCCGCTTCAGAGTAAATGGCGACGGACCCGAGTCCTAGTTCTGCACAAGAGCGGAATATCCGACAGGCAATCTCTCCCCGATTTGCAACCAATATTTTGGAAATAGGGTGTGGCGCACCCTTCATCCAATCTGGCCCACCCATGTGGATTTCACTCCTCTTTCCAATTTGGTGAGCGCTTTTCAAGGAATGATGCTAGCCCCTCTTGTCCTTCAGCCGAGCCGCGCATAGCACTGGTTTTGTCCAATGTCCACTGCCTCAATTCTTCATCTGTACCTGTCCACCGATCAAAGGTTAGGGTCAACTTCTTGGCTTCGGAAACTGCCATTGGGCCTGTTGATAATACCTCACTAACGATTGTTGATTCAGAATCATCTAGTGATTCTGACAATTGATTTACCAATCCTATTCGAAGTGATTCTTCAGCACCTATTCTACCCGCCATCATCGAGAGTCTGCGGAATTCTGCACTACCAACCTTGCGATACACATAGGGACCAATGACTGCAGGCAATATTCCTAATTTCCCTTCTGAAAGTGCAATACGAGCTCTCGGTTCAACAATGACGTGGTCTAGGCAAGCAATGAGGCCCGCGCCACCCCCAAGGGCAACACCTTGGATTTTCCCAATGGTGAAACAAGGATGGGTCCAAAGACTGTTGAATAAACGATCGAGTCTTTCAGAATCTGTTCTGTTTTCTTCTGGGCTTTTGGCCCCGGCATCCCTCATCATGTTGATATCGGCTCCAGCACAGAAGTGCTTGCCTGCCCCAGACAATACGAGAATACGCAAATAGGACGCGCCTGTTGAATCATGCAAGGTACCTCGGTCACCGACCGAACGTTCTTTGGTCCAATCAAGAAGAGAAATGATTTCGCTGATTAATTGGATGTTTAGTGCATTGTACACATCTTCACGCGTTAGAGTTAGATGAGCGACTGCACCTTCTATTTCAAGCGAACAAAGGCTTGTTTCTGGCTTTAAATCTTCAATAGTAAAATTCAACATTTCAATTGCTCCTTCACATTCTAAATATTCCGAAATTTGTATCGGGCATCGGTGCATTCAAACTGACACTAATTGCCAAACCAAGGACATCGCGAGTATCACGTGGGTCAATGATTCCATCATCCCACAATCGCGCTGTCGAATAGTACGGTGAACCCTCTGCCTCATATTTCTCAAGGATGGGGGATTGGAATGTATCCCATTCCTCATCAGTCATCGGTTCAAGTCCTTCACGTGCCCTCTGATCTTGCTTCACCGTTGCAAGAACATCAGCTGCTTGTGGCCCACCCATTACTGAAATTCGACTGTTTGGCCACATGAAAAGGAATCGTGGATCATAAGCACGCCCACACATGCCGTAATTACCTGCACCATGACTTCCACCGATGATTACTGTGAATTTAGGAACCGGGACGCACGATACTGCTGTTACCAGTTTGGCTCCATCTTTTGCGATGCCACCTGCTTCGTATTCCCGACCGACCATGAAGCCTGTAATATTCTGCAAGAATACAAGAGGGATGCCTCGCTGCCCACACAGTTCAACGAAATGGGCACCTTTGAGTGATGATTCCGAGAAAAGAATGCCATTGTTTGCTACAATTCCTACAGGATAGCCATGGATACGGGCAAAACCACAAACGAGTGTGGGGCCATAACGGGCCTTGAACTCGTGGAAGCGACTTCCATCAACAATGCGTGCAATTATTTCACGAACATCGAACGGAGTCCGATTGTCTTCAGGAATGATGCCCAAAATCTCATCGCTTGAATAGGCCGGGTCTTCAGGGGCTTGCACCTCTAATTTTGTTTTCACACCGGTATTGAGATTCTCCACGATATTTCGCACCATTCGCAATGCAGCGGGTTCATCCTCAGCATAATGATCTGCAACTCCAGATTGAGCAGTGTGAACATCTGCACCACCCAAATCTTCCGCTGTGACTTCTTCACCGGTTGCGGCTTTGACCAACGGTGGCCCTGCAAGGAAAATTGTTCCATTGCCCTTGACAATTATCGATTCATCGGACATGGCGGGGACATATGCCCCCCCGGCTGTACAGGAACCACAAACAGCAGCAATTTGTGGAATTCCTTTTCCGCTCATTATCGCTTGATTGCGGAAAATTCTCCCAAAGTGTCCTTTGTCAGGGAATACCTCATCCTGCATTGGGAGGAAGGCTCCACCTGAATCCACCAAGTAAATGCAAGGTAAGTGATTGGAATTTGCAACTTCTTGAGCACGAATGTGTTTTTTTACAGTCATCGGGTAGTATGAACCACCCTTGACTGTAGCATCATTAGCCACAAATAAGCACTCTTTACCATGAACCACCCCAATACCCGTAATCATGCCAGCACTGGCTGCGCGGCCATCATAGAGGCCATATGCTGCAAGTGGGGATAATTCGAGAAATGGTGTACCTGGATCACATATTGCAGAGATCCTCTCTCGAGGTAGAGCCTTACCTCGGCTCCGATGTTTCTCAACGTATTTTCCGCCACCACCTTGTTGAACGACATCAAGTCGTTCACGCAATGTAGCAAGAAGTTCGGTGTTGTGGTCATGATTCGACTTGAATGAATCATCCGAGGAATTGACTCGGGTCTGAAGTCGATCCATACGCACCCCTTAGGGGGTGCGAATACGAACTTGGCCTTGAACACTCGCCCGTTTCAAACGCCTAGAGTCATTCTGAGGACATCTCGCAATCCAGGTGCCAACCCTACTACGAAGAGACATAAAATCACTAACAAGCGCAAATGACGGTGACGGTGTTCAAATCTTGCTGTTGCGAAAAGCCACCAAATCATAACTGCAAGACCAACTTTTAGAGCACCAAAACCCCAAGCTGTACCTGCAATATCGATGACTTTCTGTGAAAGAACGTGTTTCTCACCGTATCCATAATTCTCCAAACCCACACTGGTGGCAAACCCATCTACCACCTGACCGTACATTGCCAAGAGTATGATTGGCAACCCAAGAATCGCGCGAGGTGTGAGAGTTTCCATGCGTTCCCATGTTGACGAATGTTGACGATCCCAATCATCCAAAGATACACCTTCTGGAATTATTCCTGGTTGGAGACCCATGTGATGTAATTCGGACCGTGCTTGTTGTCCTGTAAACCATAGAATAATGCAAAGAATAAGAGGCGCAAAGACAATCATTACTAGGGGAATCAAGGAGATGGGTGTACGGCCATTCAACGGCTCATAGTAGAGCATTAGCCAACCTGAAAGGTGCATACAACATCCACCAAGACCTGTTTGGATGAGGCCTTGTTCAATGGCTGTACAGCACTCCAATAATGGATGGATTAAGATGATGAGTAAAAGGCCACTCATCGGTGCCAAAAACAACGGTGAAGTAAGTAAAGAAATTGATTCCTTTTCCCAATGTTGACCGATATCAGGCATGAACAATACCATTTGCAGACAAGTCAAAATGAATGCCAATTGTGTGATAGCAGTTCGATTCTCAATTCCAACACTCTTGGACACACTATGGCACATCCAACCCGTCAAAATTACCCATGCGGCCACATGAAAATGAATCAAGGGTGAGACGAACAAGCCACCCAACCCCTCTGGATTGAAAAGACGCCCATCTTCATTCACCTCACCAAGTGATGCCCAAATGACCCATGGGACAAGTGCAATGATTGAACTGTCCCTCGCAGGTAGACCAATTCGCCGCAAACAGGCAGAAATGACAACCACAAAAGAAACGAGAATGAGGGAATATGCCAAAGTATCGACTGGATTGTAGCCGGCATCACCAGTGATTGAATCCTGTGTATGTGGTTCAATGAAATAGGATTCATATCCTTCCGAAAGAGCGTTGCCTGGTGCGATTTCATGACCAGCAATTGCACCTAAAAGGAGTATGATGGATGTCAGAATCAAAGTAGCTGCGCCACGTTCCATCAAAGAAAATTGATGGTCAGGTAATGGTGTCTCTGTGAGGACCGGGTTATGGACGGCCATGTGAATCGCTCACGTCGATACTTCAAAGCGATTGCTTCACTCTTCTTCGCCAATTTGACGAGCTTCGTGAACTTCGCGGAAAACTATGGTTTCAACTCCAACGTGATCGCGAAGTGTGCGAATAAGGCTGAACTTGGTGAAAGCCCAATTCTGATCATAAGCAACAAACTCAGGAAGAGTGATGGTCAAATCATCACCATCGAAAGTAACCTCAAATCCATCACGACCAGTGTTCGTCTCTAGAAGTGTCGTAACTTTCTCAGCACGATCTTCAACGACCTTGACAATGCGATATTTGTAACGTAGTGTACGGCCTGCGAGTGGGTGATTGAAATCGATACGAGCACGACCGGCTCGGACCATTCGCAGGATTCCTTGCTTACCGTTGATTTCGACGGGGCCGCCGATGGCAAGGCTCTCCGGGTCGCGCACAGAGCGTGCTAGGACATCTTGACCCATTGTTTCAACAGCATTAGGATCTCGCTCACCATATGCTTCTTCAGGGGCGATGTCAAATTCATAATCTGTTTCAGCGTCTGCTTCAGCCAAGTGGGATTCGAATCCAGCAATCAGAGTTCCAGCTCCTATGACTGTGATTAGAGGGGTGTAAGTACGATTTTCATCGTGCTGTTCTGCCTCTTTCGCAACCGCCTCACGGGTTGTCTCGATGAGGACATCGTCGTCTGCATTGTATAAGTCGTAGTCGATGTGGACAATAGAACCGTTTTCCATTTTAGTCACCTACCCAGCATTGTGGGCGAGCCGGCGACCGACTCCCCCTTTATGAGCGTGCGTATGGGGAATTCGCGAGCCCGTAGGGCTCATTCTTCCTCTTCTTCCCGGATTGAAGGCGTCATGACCCAATTCAATGCACTACCGATTAGAATTAATGTCCATCCGGTCCAAACCAAATGACTGCCCGTCAAATCATAGATGACAACGCGAATGCGGTCGACTGAATCTCCCTGTTGCATGAATGAGGTGATATAGAGTTCGTTTGCTTGACTCTGATCAAATATCATCACAAGATCACCATGAGGGCGGTGCCAGATATCTGTCTCCGGTCGTGCTGAAATACCACCTTCATCGAAACGTAGCATACCAGGTGTCAGCGTTGCAATCACTTCACCCTCAGCTTCCGCTCGGACTTCAACTGTGACAATGATTTTTCCATCACCCACATTCTCATCCCATGCATCATCATCTGGACTGGTTGCCTCCAATTCAGTGAATGTGTACCAATAATTTCCATGCTCAATCGGTGTATCCTTTGCAAGCATCGCGATGTGACTCGGATCTCCGCGTTGAACCAATGTTGTAGTAAACACGTGTCCTACCAATAACAGGAGAATCCCGAGATGGGCAACATGAATGGCCATCCGGCGGAATTGCAATGGCTTTCGACGCGATTGAAATTCTCCATATCTCACCCATACCAATCGAACCATTGGCGGAATTGAAAATATAAACAAAGGCAAAGCAAATCCAGCAATCATACCCCGTGTTATTCCCTTTGAAAATTCATGATCTGCATCACCTGGTAATGCACCCCCCATCGTGTAAGAAAAAGCGATACTGACCAAAATCAAGCCACTCAATATTCGCGGGACGTAATGTGGTTTCACGACCTTTCGCCAACTGTATACGGTTAGACCTATGGATGTAAGGCAAAGCAAAGGTAGACCAAAGATTTCGTGCCACGCCATATTGGTGCCGTCTACTTCTGCAAGCAATAACAACCAAGTCAGTAAGAGGAAAGGGGCGCCCACCGCCATTGGCACCCACAATACAAGTCTCTGCTGCCAACGACCATCATTCCAATTCAGTGGGGGATCTTCTTGGTCCCCTAACAAAAACATAGGCGAGAGGAAACCAATCATCCCAACGATGGTTGGAATTACCGATAATAGTGCAGCCCAATAACTGAAAAGCAACAATGTCACACCAGCAGTCATCCAAACAACACGCTCATTATTTGCGTATTGATTCCACAACAAGAAAGCGAAAACGCCCACAAGAATGCCAACCTCTACTGCGCCCATCCATGAACCGAGAAACGCGCCTGCGATAATCGCCAATGGGGACCATTCCTGCTCTTCAGAATTTGCGAAGTGACGTGTCCCCAACCACATCATACAGAATAAAATGAGCAGATACAAGTGCACCTCAAGTCCTGCACCATCTTGAAATCCCAATTCCAATATACGTTGAATCGGACCCATCGAAGGATCAATTTCACCCTCAGCAACAAATGCATGAACACTGGCCCAAACACCATTGGCACGTGTGACGAGTGTTGCATGAATAGCAAAGAACGCAGGTACAATCCCCACACCCACAAACCAATGATCCTCATTGGCCATACCCTTGGGCAATCTGAGATGTAGAAGAATAATGAGGGAAATCCAGGGCAATAGGGAACCAGTTTCTACTGGATCCCACGCCCAATATCCACCCCAGTCTAATACGGTGTAAGCCCACAACCCTCCTAGACCAACGCCCAACGTTCCAATCCACAATGCGGGTCGTGCAAGGTGGAGGATTCGGTCTCGTGCGGGCGCGCCTGGGAAGATCATTGCAGAAATGGCATGTACACCGACGCCCACACATAGTGTGTAAAAGGCAAAGATTACCGGGGGGTGAATAACCATTAAATCGGTTTGCAATAAAGCGTTTAGGCCAGGACGATTCATCACATCACTGGGGGTGGCACGAAAGGGATTCAACATCAGTGCGATGAGGAGGAGTAATGATGAGAAACCAACCAACAGACGAAGACGAAGTTGATGTTGAGAATCTGATTCTGTCGGATGTTTATCGCCATCGATTAGAATGAGTGCTCCCAACATGGCAACCCAAAGCAGTAAGGGGCCTTCACGACCCGCCCAAATTGCACTAATTCTGTAAAGAAGTGGAAGATCAGAACCCCCATTATTCCACACATATTCAATGCTCGATGCATCGATTAAAAACAAAAATAGTAGCACTGAGAATGGTGACATCAATGCAATGCCGAGAAATTTTCTCATCAGTCACCACCCGTAGTACTTCGCACGACTGTAACCAAATGCAAGCATTGCCGGGACTATTCGACGGAGATATAGGCTGGGTTTCCGAATCAACAACCGTAATCCAACCATCATTTTCCCATGGGGACCCATTGCTGACATTTCCAATGGGAAACATCGACCCATCAATGACATCTCGTCATCGCTGAGATTGTATAGAGCTGTTTTCCCCTTGAGAATCTTCTCATAAGGGGGGAATTCCCGCTTCCAAGCTTTCTGATAAATAGAGAGGCTTTCACCTGAAAGGTCTCCAGATTGAATAGCCGAAAATGCAGTTTTTGCTGCAAATACCGCAGATTTTAGGGCAAGGTGTGAACCACCTTCAAACAATGGTGATGTGAATCCGGCAGCATCGCCCACGAGCATCAGACCATCAGCATAAGTTCGCTCATGAGGGCCAGAAATTGGAATTGTCCCTCCAAATCCTCGGACGGATACTGAATCATCTCTCCACGGAGGATTCGTGATTTCAAGATCGGTGAAATGGGTAGTTTCGATAAATGCATCCAAATCTTTCACAAGGCCTTTCTTATCCTCACTAACAAGTCCAACATTTGCACGACCATCACACTTTGGAATCATCCAAAGATATCCTTTCTTAGCGTATTTTGGCCAAATGTAAAAATCAAGGTATCCATCAGTAGGAACATCATGCATTTCGTATTGGATTCCAGCAATAACTTTGGGTCGCTCGTTCAATTTGGTGAGTTTTGAACATATACCTGCAACCCCTGATGCATCGATGATGATTTTGGCAGAGATAGGGAAAGCTTCACCCTTACCTTCACATCGCCAACCAGAAAATTTCCCATTCGATTCAACGCGATTCATACCAGTCAATTTGTGACTCAGCTTGAGAGAGGCACCCTCCGCAACTGCTTCATCAGAAATCCATTGTTCAAACAAATGCTTTTCGAGAACATACCCGGGTTCGGAAAGACGCTTCTCAGTTCCGTCTGGGAAGATGACTCGTATACCGTCAACACGTTTGCTAATCACTGAATCCGGAAGATCCAGGCCTAGATTGGCAACAGCAACGTCAGACAAGCATTCCCCACAATGAACTGGCGTGCCAATTTCAGCATGATCTTCGATGAGTATCACCGACAAACCTGCGCGGGCAGCATGCAACGCTGCAGAACCTCCGCCGGGCCCAGCACCTACGACGAGAACATCACACTCGGACACCATTAGGGGGGGATACAGCCGATACAGGCCTTGAATCCCACGGTGCCGTAGGCACCGGCGCACGCCCGCTGGATTTGATAGGGGGAACGGTTCCGGCAAGCATGGGTTGGCGCCGGCTCGGACGTTACCTCCGCTCGTTGGAGGACAAGGGCGACCTCATCCGAATCAAGCATCCTGTTGATTGCTACCTTGAGGCTGGATGCATTGCAGATAAACTCGTCAAAAACGGCGGACCAGCAGTCATTTTTGAGCAACCTATACTTGCTGATGGCTCCATTTCAAAATTCCCATTGGCAATGAATCTGTATGGAACAAGGCGGCGAACAAATCAAGCATTGCGGGTTGAAAATCCTCGTGAAATAGGTGAGGGATTAACGGACCTCATGAAACCAGATATTGGAGCCTTTGTCAAACGACCTTGGAAAGCTTGGCCTCTTGCGAAGAAGGCGCTTTCCCTTCCGCCGAAAAAAATTCGAAGGGGGGCTTGCCAGCAAATTCGAATGGCTATACCTGATGTGACTAAACTACCGATTCCTACAACTTGGCCAATGGACGGGGGGCCATTCATAACATTACCATTGGTTGTAACAAAAAATCCAGTCACAAATGAGCACAATTTGGGGATGTATCGGTCCCAAGTATACAGCCCCACCGAATTGGGTTTGCATTGGCAAATGCACAAACATGGAGCCGATCATGCTGCAGCAAGTGATGGGAAAATGCCGGTGGCAATTTGTTTAGGTGGACCACCTGAAGTAATGTTTAGCGCAATTGCCCCCCTTCCCGATAATCTTGAAGAATACATGTTTGCTGGATTATTAGGTGGGAAACGGCTCAGAATAACAAAGTGTCTTACGCAAGATTTGTGGGTTCCCGCCGAAGCTGATATTGTCATTGAAGGATATACCACACCAGGGGAAACTCGGACCGAGGGGCCTTTTGGTGACCACTTCGGACATTATTCACTTGAAGGAGAATTTCCCGTATTGCATGTAACTGCGATAACCCACCGGAAAGATGCAGTCGTTCCAATGACGATTGTAGGGAAACCACCAATGGAAGATGGTTACCTTGGAGAAGCAATTGGAGATGCATTCTTACCGGTGCTTAGATTTCAGCACCGTGATGTACAGAATATGTTTTTACCCTTGGAAACTGGTTTCCACAATCTCGCAATTGTTTCTTCTAAACAACGATATCCAGCTCAAGCACGGAAAACTGCACTAGGATTGTGGGGGGCAGGGCAAATGATGTTCCTCAAAACAATCGTGGCCACTGGACCGACCCATGATGTCAAGAATTTGAATGCATTACTAGACGTATTGGATCAAAATGTTTCGATCCCAGATGATTTGGTCACCATCAATGGCATGGTCGCTGATCAATTGGCACATGCTGCACCTTACGAAGGGGTTCACACCAAACTCCTAATCGACGCATCAACGCTAAGAAAGCAAGATGCGGCTCAGATATCACTTGATGGAATAAAAGATATTTCACAACACCGATGGATTCGTCCTTCGATGCTAGTCGTCACAACTCAAATCGAAAATGGACCTTCAGAATCAGAAAATACAGAACTCACAAATGAAGAAGGGGCAGCATTGCAACGGGATAAAATTTCTCAATTGATGAATTCAATTTGGCAATTGGATAATTCTAATAATTTAAGATGGTTATTCATCACAGATGATAATGTTGATTTGGAATCGGAAGATGCAATGCGCACCCTGTTATGGCAACTGTTCTGTCGATTTGAAGTAAGCCGTGATTTGCACTTCTCGAGTGAGGGTGGTAGAATTTGTTGGGATGCAACCGCACCCATACCTTCTGTTAACGGGAACATGCCTGTACGAAGATGGCCCGCAGTTTGTATTCACGATTCAGAAATTCAAGCAAATGTCGATGAGTGGTATGAGAAGGAGGTGCGGAATTGGGCTTGAAAGAAATTCTCGAATTCGTGAAAATTGAGCATACCCTGTTTTCACTACCATTCGTTTTCATGGGTGCATATATTGCCGGAGAACCTTCGGTAATGCAACTAATCTGGATTTTAGTTGCAGCCATTGGTGCTAGGGGATTGGCAATGACTCTAAATCGAATTATTGATCGTGATGTTGATTCAAAGAATCCACGGACATCCAACCGACACCTGGTCAATGGCACAATGGCTGAGAATACCGCATGGTCATTGTGTATCATATTTTTAGGAATGCTCCTCATTGGAGCTTGGCAATTGAATGGCGTTGCTCTTGCTATGAGTTGGCTTCCAGTACTTGCTTTCGCCATATATCCCTACACAAAACGAGTCACATGGGCTTGTCACTTATGGCTCGGATTGTGTTTGGGGCTCGCTCCTGCAGGAGCTTGGTTAGGAGTTGTTGGAAGTGATTTAGGCTGGGCTGCAATTACTGAATTACACTGGTACCCTACAATTTTCTGGATTTGTCTTGGAGTAATGTTTTGGATCGCTGCATTTGATCTTAATTATGCATTGATGGATATTGAAAGTGATCGCCAAAATGGTATCCATTCATTCCCAGCACGATTTGGCCAACAACATACCTTGCGTACAAGTGTACAATTCACCCTCCTGTGGTTTGCCTGCTTTGCGATTGCAAATCCCATTGACGAAATCACATTTCTGGGTGCAGCTCTAGTCATGTGCCTCATCAACACAGGTGTAATTATTGGCCAGAAAAGAATGGCTGATTTTCAAAAGATGTTCTTTTACACCAGCGTAATCACAGGTTGGGTATTGCTTGGAGGGCTGATGGCTGCATGAGTGGTGAGGTAGACCCTTTTGATCTCTCAAAGGCACTTGAAGGCGCGGCAAAAACTCACCTTGACCCTTCGATTTCAAAGTTCCAATTGCACTCCGAATATGGGTTGGCTGGCGACCAAAAATCTGCAATTGAAAAAACACTTTCGCAATTGAATAATTCACAATCAAGATGTGTAATGCTGGGAGTTACAGGTTCAGGGAAAACATTCGCAATGGCCAATATCATTGAATCATTGAATATCCCCACGTTGATCCTATCGCACAACAAAACTCTATCGCGGCAACTTTGGCAAGAAATGTCAGGGTTATTCCCAGATAATGCTGTTGAGTATTTCGTATCACACTATGATTATTATCAACCTGAAGCCTATCTTCCCAAGAGAGATTTATACATTGAAAAGGAACTCTCAATGAATGAACGAATTGAACAAGAAAGGTTCTCCACAGTGGCTTCATTGGTTTCCCGACCCGATGTACTCGTCGTAGCAACCGTCTCAGCAATTTATGGCCTCAATCCACCTGAAACGTTTTTGCAGCAGCATGCTAGACTTCATGTTGGACAACAAGTGGAGCCGCAAGAAGTTGTCAAAGAATTGGTCGCCCTGCAATACCGACGTGTCACGGGTGAAATATCGAGAGGAGAGTTGCGTTTAAGGGGCGAAGTCATGGACATATGGATGCCCAGCAGGGATGACCCTATTCGCATAAGGTTCGACCTAGATGGTATAACAAGAATTCAAGTGTGTGAACCGGTTTCATGGGAATCGATTGATGAAATTGAAGAAGTTTGGATACATCCAAAAGAATTTTTCATGACTCAACCGGATCGATTTGAAAAGGCACTAGAAAACATTGAATTTGAATTGCAGCAGAGATTGAATTTCTTCGAGAAGACTGGCATGGATTTAGAAGCACATCGTCTAGAATCAAAAACACGTTACGATTTGGACATGCTTCGAGAAATCGGACACTGTCGCAGTGTAGAGAATTATTCAATGCATTTTGATGGACGGAACTTTGGCGAACGCCCATATTGCTTGCTCGATTTCTTTGCAGCCTGTGCACAAACATTTCATAATTCTAAGGAAAAATTTCTAGTTATCATGGATGAAAGTCACGTCACATTACCGCAATTAGGTGGGATGTACCATGGTGATAAATCGAGAAAAGAAAATCTGATTGAACATGGTTTCAGATTGCCTTCTGCGGCAGATAACAGACCACTAATGGCCCATGAATTTCAATCCCTTGTTCCACAGATATTGTATGTGAGTGCAACACCAGGTGAGCGAGAATTAAAACAACTTTGCGAAGCGACTAATCAACCAATGCCCAGAGTAGATCCCAAGGAAAAACGAAAACCATTACTGAAAGATGCCTTGGGGGAAATCCAAGGGATTTCGAGAATGGAAATACGCCCCACAGGGTTGCTTGATCCTGCTATTGAAGTTCGCCCAACCGAAGGACAAGTTCAGAATTTACTAGATGAAATCACTGCTTGTACGAAGAAAAATGAGAGGGTTTTGGTCACTGTGATGACAATTAAATTTGCAGAAGAAGTTGCTGATTATCTGCAACGAATGGGGGTGAAAGCACATTATTTGCATTCCGAAATAGATACGCTGGAGCGAAGTGAAATTATCAAAGCATTACGTATTGGACACATTGATGTCATCGTGGGAATCAATCTCCTACGCGAGGGGTTAGATATTCCCGAAGTGAGTTTGGTCGCCATATTTGATGCGGATAAGGAAGGTTTTCTTCGAAATGAGCGCAGCTTGTTGCAAACAATCGGTAGGGCCTCTAGAAACGAGAATGGCAGGGTCATCCTTTACGCCGATAAAATGGGGAGAGCGATGGAATCCGCAATTTCTCAAACTATTGAGCGTAGACAAAGACAAATTGAACACAATGAAGAAAATGGAATCACACCGACAACCATCAAGAAACCTTTGCCTGTGATGGGGATTGAGGCTGAACAACTCCTAGCAGGAACCGCTGGTAAAGGGGTGACTGGTGGCAAGAGATTTGTTGGTGGATTTACCGGGCAAACCGGCAAAGACAAGGAAAATGATCTGATTAAGAAATTCAACCTTGGTGCTGGATCATGGGGGGATGACGTTGTTTCCAACTTATCACAACCCACTGATGCGGATGTCTCTTTGGATACCATCAGTTCAAGTGAGCAAATAATTGAGAAATTGAAGAAGGAAATGAATCAATCCGCTGCCCGTCTCGACTTTGAGAAAGCAGCCAAGTTACGAGATAGAATATTCCAATTGGAAAACTCAAATTCGAATTGATATATTTAACCCGCCAATTCAAGTGAAGGGGTTAGGTCGCCAAGCCGTTCCCATGCCAATAAACCGAGATGATTTTGACGTCGCCGTCGAAGATTACGATTTCAGCAAAATCAATACTGTTCCATCACTAATCGATCAAATGGCCAAAGCGGGAGGGTTTACAGCAACGAAACTTGCCCATGCCCGCGATATCCTCAGTAATGCGATTGCAAAATCACAATCAGAAGGTGTTCTGAATTGGCTTTCATTTCCTGCTTGCCTCTGCGCGACGGGGACTCGTGGATTTTTCATAGAAGCCATCAAACGCAAAGCATACAATGTCATCATCACCACTTGTGGAACTCTCGATCATGATATTGCAAGAACGTTTCAATCCTACTACCATGGTGCCTTTGAATTAGATGATGTGGAACTTGGAGGACAGGGTTTGAATCGGCTTGGAAATGTGATTATACCCAATGAATGCTATGGTGAAATTTTGGAGAATTCTGTTCTACCATGGCTTCAAGAAATTGAAAACGAGCGGCGAGAAATCAATCCTGAGAACCCTTGGAGAGGTTTTGGGAGTATCGAATTGTGCTGGGCTTTTGGCGATCGTATTGATGATGAAACTAGTTTGTTGCATTGGGCGGCAAAGCACCGGATTCCGATTGTCATACCGGGATTATCCGATGGTTCCATTGGGGCTCAATTGTTTATGCATCGACAGAGAAGTCCTGATTTCATGATTGATTTCTTGGCGGATGAACAAGTTCTATCAGACCTTACCTGGACATGTAGTGAAAGTCATGCATTGATGGTAGGTGGCGGTATATCAAAGCACCATGTGATCTGGTGGAATCAGTATCGAGATGGATTGGATTCTGCTGTTGGTATTACAACGGCTCCTGAACATGATGGGAGCCTTTCAGGTGCACGTTTGAAGGAAGCGATTTCATGGGGTAAAATTCACCCTGAAGCGCCCCAAGTAACCGTTGAAGGGGATGCTAGTGTTCTCCTTCCATTACTTGGTTCAGATTTGTTCTGCTGAATGGGCAATACATTCCATTAAGCCAACTCGCATAGCAGTCATAGGCCTCCACCCATCTGTCCCACAAGCAACCAATGCATCATGCAATGGCCCTAGATTCGGGCGGCGACGTTCGCCACTATATTGGACAGCTGCAGGTGATGGGACTTCGCTGAGTGATTCGATTGTGTGGGTATGCTCCACTGCGTTTTGGAATCTGGACCAAAGGCCTCTGATTTCATCTACAACCATCTTTTGAGTCCAAGCCCTTCTACCACATAATTGAAACATCCCTGAAACATCATTCTCTGAAAGTATTCTCTGGGCAACTTCTGCATCACGAATGTGAACCCAGTGGTAAATTGTATCATCAATTTCTGGCTCTGAATCACCTAAAATCGCGATAATCCAACGATTGATTGGACCATCTCCAGTGGGGGAATAGACATTGATAAACTCGATTTCCAACGGTTCGGGCATTTGATGCACTTCCACTCAATCAGCACGGTTTTCAGCGTGTTGGCGGAGTGTCTTCCGAACAAGATCCACGACAAGATCGATTTCCTCCGATGTAATCTCAAAATGCGGAGTGAATCTCAGGGCATTCTGGCCCCCATGGATAATACCAAGACCATTCTTCCGACACTGCTCCTCAATTTGACCAAAACCTACGACAGGATGTGTGTCGGGATTCAGTTCTGTGCAACATAGCAAACCAGTGCCCTGAACTTTGACAATCACATCTGGGAACTCTGAGGCCAACTGCTCAAGTTTTCCAACCAGTTCGATACCTCGTTCCCGAATATTTTGTCGCAATTCAGGCGTAATACGATCAAGAACAGCAATTGCCGTTTCAAGAGCCCGAGGATTTGTTGTCATTGTATTTCCATAGATACCAACAACGTAGAGTTCCGTTGCTCGTGGTCCCAGGCCTAGAACAGATAAGGGATATTGACCTGCATTCAATGCCTTTGACCAAGTTTCCATATCGGGAGCCTCACAATCCTCAAAACCTGGATAATCAATGATTGAAAGAGTACCTTGGCCACGTAGACCTGCTTGGATTGAGTCCACAAGGAGAAGGCTGCCATGTCTAAGCGTCAGTTGACGAGCTGTATCATAGAACTCTCTTGTCACGCATTGACCTGGGTTACCTTCACCCTGAACGGGTTCAATTGCCATCATCTCAATGAAAAATCCTTCATCCTCTGCCCTGCCAAAGGCATCTATCAGAGCCTGAACATCATTTGGAGGAACCAGCAAGAGATTGTCTCGGTCTCGAAATGTGGCTAGATTTTTGTCGTAACCACCTTTACAGGAGTGGGAAATTTGAGCAGGGCGGTCTGTGCGGCCGTGGAATGCTTGTTCGATGGCCAGGAGTTTGATTGGTTTACCTTCGTGTCTACCTCCAAAACCAGTTTGTCGGTATGCATTCACATCGGCAATTCTCAAACCAACTGTGACTGATTCAGAACCACTATTCATACAGATAAAACGGGTAAATGGACAATTGCCTCTGGTGTGACCTAATTCTGAACGAAGGCGATTTGTGAGCCGCTTCTGGCTAAACGAAGGGGTCATCACATTGGCCATGACCCAATTTTTTGACATCGAATCTATGATTTCACTTGGACCATGTCCGCTCCCAAGCATTCCATATCCGCCGTTATCGTGTACCACAGCGCCTTTAGATGTGATAACCCAAGGGCCACAAGCTGCAATCGCTACATATGGATTGATTGTAGCCGCTGAATAGAAATTTATGAATTCTGATTGAAGAGATGTGACCAATTCATTCTCATCCTGAGCCAGAAAATCAACACCAACTTCATCGATTAATTGTTCGAATGTGTTGGCTGCTTCCGTAATTGCCCGAACCAAATCAGGGTCGATTGCACAAAAACGTTGCACGACTTCATCTGACAAGCCCTTGGTTTGTACTGAAGTGCCACTGGAAAGTTGCCGGATCGTCTCCAGATGATGTAGCATATCCAATTCGAATAGAAGGGCATCCATCAATGTTCGTAAAATGAATCTTCAATCTACCCTGTAAATCAAGAACAAAAGCAACGCATTTACCAATTGATTAAAGAAATTCTGGGATGATAAAAAATCAATTTCCATATTGGCTGATAATGCAACATTATCTGCCTTTTCCAATTGAAAATAGACAAATGCACATTTGGGCGGATTATCGATTTTTCAATTAGAAAATAGTCGATTATCAGCCTTTTTCAATTGAACAACTAATTTAATTTCACGATGGGATGGTTTAATAGCCCATTCGACACGTCGGATGTCAGGCAGGATGGGATACTGCAACAGGAGACGGAAACAATGGCAGATGATAATTACAGAATTCAGGAACTTCTTCAGAGAGAAGTATACGTTGGTGAGAACCTCGTTGGAACGATCGTAGGTGAACGATATCACCCCAACGAAGACCGTGTCAGATCGATGCGCATTCAAGTAAAACCAAACGTCGCAGAAGAATATATGCGCAAACCAGCAGAGCATGCACCACTATCCAAGGAATTGATTCATTCAATCCAGGATGATGGTTCTGTAAAGCTCTCAAAATCAATGCGAGAGTTACAAAGACGCTGGAGAAACACTGTGCGAATTGAAGAACAACTGTACGCACCAGATGAACTTCTGGACAGGGCCGTCCTTGATGACGATGGAATGGAACTTGGCGTAGTCATTGGATTGGTCAAAGTAAAGCGTACATATCGTGGAATCACTGTGAAATTACGATCTGCAGTCCGCCGTCGATATGCGTTGGGAGAAACCATCGACATTCCCGTGACTGCTCTCGCTCGTACTAGAGCAAGATTGGACGAAATTGTACTCTCTCGCACCTACGACAAATTGCGCTCTTTGCCCAGTTACATCCAGATTAACGAAGGCATTCTAGAGGATTGAGTTCCACCGTCATCGTTAATTCGGGGACGCCGGTCGCCGAATTGCTCTGGACGGGTAGCTTAGGTTGGCTGGAGCACCCGGCTGATAACCGGGAGGTCGCAGGTTCAAATCCTGCCTCGTCCACTTTTCCAACTATATACTGACGTTTTTCAATGGGAAACAACATGAACATTCGGCTCTGGGACCAATGCATGGCAGTCGTATCGGGCAGTAATGCAGCCGACTTGGCAGCAGCCCTTGCAAATGAGTTGGGGTGGGAGCATCATCCGCTTGAAGTTCGACGGTTTCCTGACTCGGAAGGTTACGTTCGTGTCCCGCAAGAGAGCATTGAAGCCATTCGAAAAGAACCTGTTGTACTTGTGGCAACAACGTTTCCCGACTCGGGAATTGTTGAAGCATTGTTGATGCTTGAATCAATTCATGATGTTCGCAGTGGAGACATGAGCAACCTGAAGGGAGAAGGTGAACAAACTCTAGACGATGCGGGGCCTGGAATATTCCTCGCCGTCCCTTACTTTGGATACTCAAGGCAAGATAAACGATTTCAAAGTGGGGAAGTTGTTTCAGCGAAACTGCTCGCCCGACTATTGACTAGACGATGTGACGGATTGGTTGTATTGGACTTACATGCCCCTACTGTACTTGATGATCTCGGGGTGCCTGTTGAATTTGTATCTTCGATGCCAGAGATTGCAATTCATCTGCAAAATACGGTAAAGCCCGATTTTGTACTTAGCCCAGATAAAGGGGCCATCGAACGAGCAAGTCATGTTGCCGAAGCCATTGGTTGCAATTTCTCCTATCTAGAAAAAACAAGAATTGATGCGCATACAATTGAGCATAAAGCGAAGGATTTGGAAGTTGATGGGGCTATTGTAGCCATTGTTGACGACATGATTTCCACTGGCGGCACAATCTGTAAGGCCAGTGATGCACTTCGTCGCCAGGGAGCCAAAGCAGTCCATGCAGCATGCACACATGGTCTCTTCACTGGAGGGGCAATTACGCGCCTTTCAAACCATGTAGATGGCGTGCATGCAACCGATTCACTACCAAACCCTAGATCTGTTGTCAGTGGAGCCCCAGCCATCGCTAGAGGTGTTCACGCTTTGATTGAACGAGTCCTCTGAGGTGTTGTCTGCCCCGTAGGGGCGTCCGCTGCGTTTATACGAGGCACGCCGTGCGGCGGCTTACCAAACATGAGGAGTGAATCCAATGAGTGTACACATAGCATTTGAAACA
>Ga0066836_10000361_pt1 | contig 21231 bp, 14 predicted proteins | sample ETNtaG_18_FD_71568 | JGI IMG/M metagenome (GOLD analysis project Ga0066836, IMG submission 71568) | Marine microbial and viral communities from oxygen minimum zone, Eastern Pacific Ocean - ETNP201302SV91 | ecosystem: Environmental > Aquatic > Marine > Oceanic | place: Pacific Ocean: Eastern... | reverse complement strand
TCACGGCATAGGCCCGTGGTACGGGCAGTTTCGCTGGAACACCAAGCGCAACGCCGGTGGCAGCAGTCTGCTCTCGGCCGGCTGCCACGCGCTCGACGCGCTGCTGCTCTACATGGGCAACGAGGTTGAGAGTGTCAGCAGTTACTCGACCGGATCGGCGAACAAGGATTTCAAAAAATACGAGTACGACACAAGCAGCGTGACGATTCTCAAGTTCAAGGACGGCCGCGTCGGCAAGACCGCGTCGATCATCGACTGTATCCAGCCATATTATGTTCACACGCACCTCGTCGGCAGCGAGGGCAGCTTGCTGGACAACAAGTTTCACTCAAACAAACTAGGCGGGCCAAGCGGTCTCGACAAAAACAAGTGGAGCGAGTTGTCGATGAAAATGGTCGACTCGGGCGATGTGAGCGACCACCCGTTCCAGTCGCAGTTCGAGGCGTTTTTTGCCGCCTTGGCCAAGGACAAGCCGATGCCGTTGACCGACCTCGCCACGGCGGCTAAGTCGCACGAGGTCATCTTCGCCGCAGACTTGTCCGCGAAGAAAAACCGGCCAGTGAAACTTTCCGAGTTGCGTGACTGACCCGACCGAACAGCCCCGGCGAGTCGCCATCGCTATCGCCGCTCACCCGGACGACATCGAATTCATGATGGGCGGCACACTACTGTTGCTGAGTGAGGCCGGTTGGGAGACGCACTGCCTCAACATCTCGAGCGGCAACTGCGGCAGCGTCAGCTTGAGTGCGGAGGAAATCGAGGTCAAGCGGCTGTCCGAGGCGAGGGAGGCCGCTTCCATACTTGGCGCAACTTTTCACCCGCCGTTTTCGCGCGATCTCGAGGTTTTTTACGACCTCCGGCATCTGCGGCATTTGGCCTCGATCATCCGCGATGTGAACCCGTCGATCGTGCTGACGCATTCGCCGGAGGATTACATGGAGGATCACACCAACACCTCACGCCTGGCCGTGACGGCCGCCTTCTCGCGCGGCATGCCGAACTTCGAGGTCTCGCCCGCGCGACCGACGGTGGACGGCGAGGTGGCGGTGTACCACGGGATGCCCCACGGCCTGCGGGATGCCCTGCATCGGCAGGTCGAGCCCGGGCTGTTCGTCGACACGGCAAGCGTGCTCGAAACCAAGCGGCAGGCGCTCGCCGCGCATCGCAGCCAAAAGGAATGGCTCGATGTCAGCCAGGGGTTGAACTCGTATCTGCAAACGATGGAGGAAATGTCGCTGGCGCTTGGCCAGGCATCGGGGAAATTTCAGCACGCCGAGGGATGGCGGCGGCACTCGCACCTTGGCTTCAGCGCCGAAAAGATCGACCCGTTGAAACACGCGCTTGGCCAAGCGGCCTTGGCGAACGCGGACTACGAAGACAGTCTACGTTAGGGGCAACCCCCACTAAAGCAACCAAGTCGAGAACGCGCTTGTCGTTCTCGTTGGCGGCCTGAAGCAGCTTTGCCGCAACGGCTGACTTCTCCCGCGATCTTACACGTAGTTGCGCCTCCTCCGCTGGTTCAGCCGTCAACAACTGCCTCAAGTCGCTCCTAGCCGATTGGAACAACTTCTGTGCGGAAATCTGGACACCAGCAACCTGCATAATCAATCCCATTGTCGGCATGAGCCGGAAAAACTGAAGTTTTTTCCCGCCTTGGATCGCGCCGGCGGCCCGCTACACTGCCGCCGTGCTGGACACGGAACTGATTCCCGCCGCCGAGGCGGACTCCAAATGGCTGATGGTAGTGCTACACGGGCTGGGCGACAGCATGGAGGGGTTCCGCTGGCTGCCACGCGCGCTGAACAACCCAAGGCTCAACACCCTGCTCGCCAATGCGCCGGACGACTACCACGGCGGCTTTTCGTGGTACGACATTTATGACAAACCGGGCATCGGCGTGGAGCGCAGCCGTAGCTTGTTGTTCGATCTGCTCGACCGACAGCGCGCCGATGGCTTCGCAACGGAACAGACGTTTGTGTTCGGTTTTTCGCAGGGCTGCTTGATGACGCACGAGGTGGGCATTCGCTATCCGCACCGGTTCGCCGGTCTGATCGGCATCAGTGGCTACGCGCATGAGCCGGAGCAACTCGTCGCCAAGCAATCGCCGGTCGCGACGGAGCAGTCGTTCCTTATCACGCACGGCACGGCCGATCCGCTGCTGCCGCTGGCCCAGACCCAGGCGCAGATGGAACAACTCCAGGCCGGCGGCATCCGTATGCAGTGGGAAGTGTTCGAGAAGGAGCACACCATCCAAGGCGAAGCCGAGCTGGCGGTGATCCGGAAGTTTGTCGACAAACAAATGAAGCCGCTATGAGCGGAAGAGCAGCCGCGCGATCGCCGGCAGCAGCAGGATGGCGAAAACCATGTTCATCAAAAACATGAACATCAGCAGAATGCCCATGTCGGCCTGAAACTGCAGCGCCGAGAATGCCCACGTGCCGACCCCGACGGAAAGCGTCAGGCCGGTGAACACCACCGCGCTGCCGACCTGTGTCATCGCGGCATCCATCGCCTCGGCAAACGAAAGCCCCTTGCGCCGTTGCGCGACAAAGCAGCTGAACAAATAAATCCCGTAATCCACCCCCTCGCCCACACCCAGCGCCACCACCGGCAGCGTCGAAGTTTTCAGGCCGATCTCCAGCGCGTGCATCAGGCTATGAGCCAACACCGACACCAGCGCCAACGGCAGCACGATGCACACGACCGCCTTTATTGAGCGGTAGCTGGCGAAGCACAGCAGCGCCACCGCGACGTACACATAAATCAAAATCGGGAACTGCGCCGCCTCGACGACCTCGTTGGTCGCCGCCATCACGCCGGCGTTGCCGCCGGCCAGGTTGAACTGTGTTTTTACCGCATACCGGAATGCCAGCCAATCCTCCAATACACTTAGATTTTTAGTTCCGGTTTGTTCGTTGAACGCCTTTTCGTTGAACGCCTTCACCGCGGCGACAACGCGTCGCAACGTTTCCGCCTTGTGATCCTCGAGAAACACCATCACCGGCAACACGCTGCCGTCGAGATTGGTGAGGCCGGTCGATGTCTCCACGCGCCCGACCGCCTGCGCCAGCATTTCGCGGTTGTGCGGCAACACACTCCACTTGAGGCTGCCCTCGCTGTAGCCGGAATTGATCGCGCGCGCGATACCGGCCAAGCCCATGACATTTTTCACTCCCTCGACGTTGGCCAAATGCCACTCGAAACGGTCGAGCAACTCCATCGCCCCGTAGTCCACCGAGCCATCCTCCACCGTCTCGGTGAACGCGATGAAAACATCCACGCCAAGATTGAAATTGCTGGTGATCATCGCGCTGTCGCGGTTGTAGCGCGAGTCCGGCCGCAACTCCGGCACGCCCTCGTGCAGGTCGCCGACCTCCACGCGCATGGCCTTCGAAAAGCCAAGCCCAAACATCACCGCACAAACGGCAACCAGCAGAACCGCCACCTTGGGATCCGACAACCGCGCGACCGCATGCCAGATTTTACTCGTCCACACCTTACGCCGGGCCACGCTCTCGCGGTATCCGGCGCGGGGTTTCTGATACGACAACAGCAACGGCAACAGCAGCAGATTCGTCAGGATAATCGCCGCCACACCGATGCTCGCGGCGATGGCCAACTCACGAATCGTCGGCACCGGGATGAGCAGGATGGTGATAAACCCGATCGTGTCCGTGATCAACGCCACGCTGCCCGGCACGAGCAGTTGCCGGAATGCACTGCGCGCCGCCTCGAGCGAGTCGCTGCCCGCAAACAGCTCGGCGCGAAACGCCCGCACCATTTGCACACCATGGCTCACGCCGATCGCAAAAATGAGAAATGGCACGAGGATAGACATCGGATCAATGCCGTAGCCAAGCCGGTTCAACAGGCCAAGCTGCCACGCCACCGCCGAGATCGAGCAACCCAGCGGCAGCGCCGCAAACCAAAACGACTGCGCGTAGAGCCAAACCAGCAGCGAAGTCACCACCACCGTCACGCCAAAGAAAAACACGACGTTTAGCGCCCCGTCCCGAACATCGCCCATAACCTTGGCGAAGCCGATGATGTGCACGCTGACGGCATTCGACTCGTGCTTCACTCGCAACGCCTCCAGCCGCTTGGCCAAGGCGAAGGTGTCGAGTCGCTCGCCGGTGGCCGAATCGATGTCGAGCAGGTTGGCCATCACCATCGTGCCGTTGAATGAGTCGGTCACGAGCCGCCCCATGTAGTTTGACTTGAGCGCGTTCTCTCGCACCTTGGCCAAGCCTGCGGGCGTCGGCGTGAAGTCAGACGGCACAACGTTCCCGCCGGTGAAGCCATCCTCGACGACCTCGGTGAACCGGACATTCGGCGTGAAGAGCGACGTGACACTCGACTGGTCCACGCCCGGCATGCCGTACATTTCCTGCGTCACCGCCTCAAGCGTTGTAAAATATTCCGGCGTGAAAATGTCGCCCTCCCCCGCCATCAGCGCGATCATCACACGGTTGGCGCCGCCGAACTCCGCCTGATATTTCGTGAACGTCTCGATGTACGGGTGTCCCTGCGGGAGTTGCTTCTCGAAGCCGGCGTCGATCTTCGTCTGCGTGGCAAACCCAAACAGCACCACCGTAGCCAGCAGGAAAATAACCAGTAACAATTTGCGGCGACCGAACACCCACTGCTCCACTCGTGCTGCGAAACCGGTGCCGCTCATTTCGCCGCCTCCATTTTTAGGTCGGCCAACTCGAGCCGATGCACGCCCTTGTCACTTGTCAGCAGCACGCCTCCGTCAGCGGCCTGCCACAGGCTGGTCGCCGTGGCTGATGCAGCGCCCGGCCAGGCAGCCAAGCGGAACGAGCGCCCCTCGTCGGCGCTGACCAGCAGTTGACCGGCGGCGGCGGTGAGCACGAGCCGGTCGTCGGCCAAGGCCAAGCCGCCGTGTAATAGCGACTGCGTTGGCGACTCAACCTGTTTCCACGCCTTTCCGTCTTCGCTGCGAAAGATGTTGCCGCGCAAACCGAACAGCACCACACCGCCCTTGGCCAAGGGCAGCGTGCCGAAGAACGTGCCTTCGTACGGCGTCGCCAGCGGTTCCCAGCGCCTGGCCCGGTCGCCGCTACGCCGTACGGTGCCAAACTCACCGGTCAACCACAGGCCGCCGTCCGGCGCGGGAATGATGTGGCTGAAGTGCGGGTCGTCATCCTGCTTCGCCTCGGTCCACGTTCTGCCGCCGTCGCTGGTCGAGAGAAACTTGCCATACGAACCCACGATGAAACCGGTCTTGGCGTCCAAAAAAAGAATGTCGAGGTAGGCGGTCTCGGGGTCATTCTCGACGTTGGCCTTGGCCCATGTTTCGCCACCGTCACCGGATTTTAAGATCACCGACTGATGGCCCACCGCCCAAGCGACCTGTTCGTCAACGAGGAACACCCCCGTAAGCATGCGCCGGGTCGGAGCGGGGACTTGCTGCCAGTTGTGGCCGCTGTCGGTCGTGAGTAGGATGTGGCCGCGATCGCCAACGGCCAGGGCGCGTTCGCCCCGTCCGTGGACGTCAAGCAACAGCGAGCTCTTGGCTAACTGCACGGTAACGGCGTCACCATCGATCGGCTGCGCGGCCGGCTTGGCCAAGCCGATGCACAGGAGGAGTACCGCAACCCATCCGCTTGGCCAAACTGAGATCCAGCTTAGATTGCGGTGGCGAAAAAAAGAACGGGCCGGGGCGAACCCCGGCCCGTCTTCGGGTTGGTTGGGTTGGTTGGAGAGGTTACTCACCAATCAATTGTTTGCTTAACGGCGACCGCGCCGGCGCAACGCCGCTGGCGTGTAGTCACCTGGCTTGGACTGGTACGAGAAGTCGTACATCTCATTTTCATTGTCCAAGCCGTGCGCGAGATAGCGTCCGGACAAAAGATCCATGTGAACCTCAAGCGTGGACCAGAAACTGAGAATGTCGTAGTAGTTGATGCCGTGCCCCTCAGACACGCGCCACAAACGACCCTGGTTGTCGTACTGATCCACCACCAGTACCGCCCAACTGTCCTCGTCCACGTAAAAGCGGCGCTTGGCATAAATGTGGCGCTTGCCCTCCTTGAGAGTGGCCTCGACCACCCAGACGCGGTGCAACTCGTAGCGGCTGTGCTCCTGGTTGATATGCATCGGCGTGACGATGTCGGCTACCTTCAGGCTGTCGCTATGCAGCTTGTAGGAATTGTACGGTACGTAGAGTTCCTTACTTTTTTCGATGATCTCCCAGTCGTAGCGATCGATCGCGCCGTTGAACATGTCGAGCTGATCGCTGGTGCGCATGCCGTCCGACGCCGTGCCGGGGTTATCGTAAGCGACCTGCGGCGCGCGACGCACGCGGCGCTGTCCGGTGTTGTAAACCCAAGCGCGGCGCGACTCCTTCACTTGGTCAAGCGTCTCATGCACCATCAGGATTGTCCCGGCCAAGCGAGCGGGCGCGGTGACTTTTTGTTCAAAGTAGGCCATCACATTGCCGGCGCTCTCCGTGGCAGCACCGAGTTGGTGGTAGTTCCACAGAAATTTTTCCTCGAGCTGAACCACCGTGTAGTTGCCGGCGCGAGTTGGAGCGACCTGCCCGACCTTACGCAGCCCACCCAGGCCGCGGTAGCGCAGCAGATGATTCCAGATCACTTCCTTCCCGTTTTTCGCGAGCGGGAACGGGACGCCACGGGAAGCCCCGGACACACCGTTGCCACCGTCCGCCAACTTGGCGGACCCAACGTTGGCCTTGGTGGCATCATAAACATCCTGCGGCGCGGACGCGCTGCGGCGGGTGGGGTACACCGGCATCTTGTAAGTGGAGGCGTACCTGGCAAGAAGCGCCTTGTGACCGTCGGTCAGGTTGTCGGCGTATTGCTCGGCATTGGCCGATGTGATGGTTGCGCTTGGCTTGTCATTGGCAAACGGGTCGGGATGATGGTCGCCCGATTTGTAGCCGGCCGGCGGCGCGGTGATGCCACCCTCCCAAGCGGGGATGGTGCCGGCGGCGTTGCCGGCCTTCTCGGCTCCAAGCGGCGTCCGGCTTTTGCCCAGGTCGGACGCACTTTGAGCCGTTGCTGTAGCTACGCCCGCGGCAAATGCAGCGGCGGTGATCAGATTAAAACCAGTGTTACGTTTCATTGTTAAAATTAGTTTGGGTTAGAACGAGTATTGAACCATCGCCTGCAGGAAGTCGCGGTCGTACATGAGATTGTAGTCCTCGTTGCCGAGAAACTCGGTGTACTTAACCGTACCTTGCCATGAGTTTTGATATGTGGCGGTCACGCCTACAGTCACGCTCTTCCGGTCGTGCAGGAAGTTACCCAACGGCAACGGCGTGTTGCCATCGACGTCGTGCGCAAACACAATCGCCGGCGACAGGTTCACACCACCGATCACGTCCATATAATCGATGCGCGCAGCCAATCTGTAACCCCAAGAGAAATCATCCGCGAACGCATCGGCCGATTCAGAATACGGTGCATGCCCTTGGCCAGCAAGAATCGCGGGTGCTAACGGATCACCACTGAGTGCCGTGCCGGGACCGTCAAAACGCAGCACATCTTTGCTCGGCAAATCCGGAACCACCGTTGCGGCAGCTTCACCAACAATCACCCATTGCGAAGCACCAAGCGTGGGGCCGAAAAGTTTGGTCACCGTAAACTGCGGTTGCCAGACTTCAAGCCGGCGGTAGCCTTGGACGTAGCTGTTGAAATCCTGCGACCCGAGCTGCGTCATGCTGCGGCCCTGCCAGGCGGGGTTACCCAAGTCCGGCACGCCGTCACCATTGGTGTCGATCACCGGGATTACACCGATATTGCCCAGCTCTGGCTTGTATGGAGTCAGGCCGGCAACTAGCAACTCGATATCATCCACCTGCAGCGGCACATTACGGCGGTACGACACTTCCCCCTGCAGTGAGATACCGGTGGCGCCGATCTCGGTGTTGAAGCTAACACCGAACAACTGGATATCCTCTGGATACTCGAACATATAGCGAGCCGTTCCAGGGTAAAGCTGCGCAAGACCCGGGATATTAGCTTCGAGAGTATTCCGGTTCTGGGTGAAACCGGCGTGTTGAGCGGTTAACGCAGCCTGCGAGGCCGCCAGCTCTGTCTGCTGGGCCAAGAGCCCTTCCTTCTGGCCGATGATCGTTGCCTGTTGCGTTTTTAGTCCGACCAAATCCGGGCTGTTGGGATCCGCCGCCTCAAGTTGGGCAATAGCCCCGTTTACTTGAGCCAAGCCGGCCTCGGCCTGGGCCAAACCGCCTTCGACCTGAGTCAAACCGCCAACGACCTGGGCCAAGCCGGCGTCGATCTGGCCAATGCCGGCTGTTAAAGCATCAACCGTCAACTGTAACTCACCCGGAATGTTGCGCCCGGTCATAGCACTTATCACCGGCAGACGGCTGTGATAGTTGATGAAGTAAAAGCCAAACTCCGTGTCATTGAGCCCCTCGGCGAAATAGCGTGCGGCCAGACCGAACTGCCCGCTGTCGCTGGCCCGGTTGCTGCGCCCACGCGGAATCGCAGCTGCGCCCGAGGGAAGGAACGGTGCATTCGCCACGCTAGGCGGCAGGGCCGGGTTGAACCTCGGGTTTGAAATAGTCGGCACCCTGGCCGTTTCTCCCTCAACCAAACCGTAAAGCGGATTATCTGTGAAACTCTCCATGTTGGGCTGGCCCGTACTCCCGAAACCAAGCATGGCGTACTGACCGCCCGGCCCGACAAAATCCTTTGTGCTGAAGTAACTGCCGGCGGGGTCGATCTCCATCTCCTCCTGCTTGAACTGGTAAAAGCCCTCCAGCGTCAGGTCGTCGGTTGCCTGCAGGGACACTGATAGAAGAGGCACCGGTCTCAACGCCTCGCGCAGCTCCGAACCGGGGATGCGGAACTTGGTCACGTCGATCGGGTTGATGACATTGATGCCGTTCTGGATGAACGTGCTTTCGCCCCAACTCAGCACCTGGTTACCCAGGCGAATGTTCACCGGTATAGAGGTCGGGAGGTCGTACGAGATGTAGGCGTCAAGCAACTCCATGTCGCGGCCGACCTCGCGCTTGGCCGCATCGCTCAACGGGCTGTCGCTGCGGATGTTCTCGAAGTCGACAAAGTATGTGCCGCGCAGGAACAGGCTCACGTTCTGCAATTTCTTGAAGTCCAACTCCAGATCGTGCGTACCCTTGACCACGTGCGAGAATAGACCGGTGCCGTAGTTGAGATTGGCGTCGTCCCCGTTGACGGAGTAGCGCGTACCGCCATTGGCAATGCCGATGTTGCCGGGATCTGCGGCCGATGTTCGGAAGGATCCTCCGTAACTTAGCGTCGTGTCGAGATTGCCCTCGATGACGTCGTTCTCGAACTCCACCGCATGGGTTGTGATGGTCGCTGCAGCAATTGCGGACAATGCCAAGCGGCCCACCACGGGGAATCCGCCATTGATTCGGGCGATTGGGTTGCTCATAGGTCGGGGGGGAGTGTTACACACCATGCCTCAAATGCACGCAAAAAATGAGGTTTTTTTCGTGATTACCACCCTGTACCCACACAGCTGTTTGCCACGCCTAGTGGCCAAACCGACGCGTAGGGAAATCCGGGCGAAAAGGTTGACCAGTCCGAAGGTGCACGGGATGCTCCCCGCCGATGACCCGGCTTTTTCTTTTGCCTCTTTTTTTAGCTCTTGGCCAAGCGGCTATGGCCCAATCCTTAAAAGAGCTGCCCGGCAACCTTCGATCCGTTCTCGAAAACACCAAACCAATTGCGACGGCTATAAACGGTCGACTGCCACTTTTCGTGCTGCCCATCAGCGGCTCACTCTCCTCCCTGCCGGATGGCCAAGCGGAAAAGGTGTTGAACGACTTGGCCAAGCGGGGCATCGGCTATTCGGTAAACTGGAACCACGGTTCATTTGAGGCGTCGCTGAAAGAAGGTTTGAGGATCGGCGAGATGCAGCAGCGCTTGGGCAGGATGGTTTCCGTCCATGCCACGGGATGCCTTTACTCCTTCTTTGACGGCACCGACACAACCCAGCATATTGATGCCGACGGCAAGCCTTTTGCCGAGACCTCGTTTGGCGGCACAATGGGCTGCCCCTTTGCAATCGAGCATCGGATCCCGGTCATTCAGCAACGCGTTGAATCGTTCCTGAAGCAATACAAGTCCACCGGGATCGATGTCGATTTCATCTTCGCCGATTGGGAAATCGACGGCCCCATCGAATGGAACGACGCTTGGGCCAGTTCCAAGCGCTGCCGCCGTTGTCGCGAACATGTGCCGGGTATCGATGATTTCCGTATATTCCAGGCCAAACTGCGAGCGATTCGAAGCAAGCTTCAACGGATTGCATTCGGCGACAATGTCACCCGTTATTTCCCGGAAGCGCTTGTCGGCAACTATGCCGTGAATCCCCACAACGGCTATCGGTATTGGTATGACTATTTTGAACACGAAACCCCCGACGCACCGGCACTTCTGGATCAACGTGCTCGATATCGCGAGTGGAATCATGAGTTTGGGCACTGCGGATACACATTTGCTATGCCAGTGGTTTACACATGGTACCCCACTTTCGGTTGGTACGATTTTGAACCCAAGGATTATCGCTGGTTTTACAACATGCTGCTGGTCACCTCTAATGCGGGCCAACATACCTCACAGCGGACACCGATCATTCCCTTTGTCCACTGGCACACCACCGCGCCCCCGGACAATCCCGACCCGTCCGTGGAACAGTTCAGCAAGGAAAAGTATCAGGAACTCCTCTGGCACATGCTGCTGCGCGGACACGACACGTTTTTCCTCTGGTGCACCGGCAGGGAGTTGGCAACAGAAATCCAGCTGGTTCATGAAGTATACAGCGAAAGTTTGCAGTACAGCGGCTTCATCGACCGTGGAGCGCCCATCGAGTTTGACGTGCCCTCAAAGCCCGGCCCGGTCGTGTCCGGCCTGCGCCTGGGCAACCGTGTGCTGGCGCGGCGAACCGATTTCGGCACGAGGACAGGCAACGAAACTTTGGCCGTGACTGGTGGGGGCGAAGTCTCCGTCGCCGCCAAACGCGGGGTACAAATCTTGACTGTTGAACAAAAGTCGAGACACCCCGGCATCCTGTCAGACCACAACGGCAGGCTGCGTTTCCCAATTGGTTTCTATGAGTTCCCTGGCGAAAAGGAAAAGCTTCAAAGAATGGCTCAGAGTGGCATCAACCTTGTCCGATGCAGCAACCGAGCCTCTCTCGACTCTGCGCACGCGCAGGGAATGATGGGCTGGGTACCACTCAGCGTTCAGCAGGGGGCTACACCGGGGTTGCGGAAACAAATCGAGACCCTGCGGAACCATCCTGCCTTGGCCGTATGGGAGGGTCCGGACGAAATTGTATGGACATTTACCGCGTACAGCTTCCTCAAGGAGCGCGCCGGCTTCACCCGCGAAGATTGGAACAACCAGATACCCAAGGCTGTAAATTATGCCAAAAAAGAGGGAGATAAAGTCATCACAAAGATGAACGAAGGCATACGGCTCGTCCAGGAGTTGGACGAACGAAACCTGCCTTTCTGGGTAAACGAAGCCGCTGACAGCGACGTGAAATACGTTCGGGATTACATCGACTCCATCGACATCACCGGCTGCGATTACTACGCCGTTCGAAAAGCCGGCACCGATCTGCAAAGTATCGGGCGGTTGGTGAATCGTTGGGATGCAATCGGTCGCGGCAAGCCGGTCTGGATGGTTCTCCAGGGGTTCTCATGGCACAAGGCCAAGGCCGGGCGCAAGCGTCTTTATCCGAGCTATCACCAGTCAAGATTCATGGCCTATGACGCCATCGCGCACGGTGCCCGTGGCATCTTCTACTGGGGAACACAAACCATCGACGATCCCCTGTTTCGGGAATCCCTCTACGCCCTGACCGCCGAGTTAGGCGAACTCGAACCGCTTTTGGTGGGCGCCGATCAGACCATTGAAGTGGCAGTCATCGACGATCTTTTTGACGCACCGGGGATTGGTGTTCGGGGCACACTAAAAAGCAACCAAGCCGATTATCTCTTGATCCTAGTCAACGAAGACGATCACCGACATCTGGGAGTCGATGTCACCAAACTGGAGGGATTGAACGGCCGCACGCTTCACCTGCTTTACGGCGACGAAAAAACGGTTGTTCGAAAAGGAGGCATTGTCACCCGGATGCAGGCCCATGAGGTGAAGCTATTTTGCACTAACCCACGTTTTGAAACCAAACGAACCATGGGCCGCGATTACGTGGATGCCGGAAAATAACCCGCCAGTGCCTCGTCTCCCCAAATGGGAATGAATTGACCCTTCATCTCTTTAGCGGGATTCTCACCGGCCATGAACCGGCTACTACTTTCCCTTCTATTCATTGCCCTTGGCCAAGCGGCAGTCGCCTTAGCCAAGCAGCCCAACTTCCTGATCATCATGGCCGACGACTGCACGTACAACGACCTCCCATTGTACGGCGGCCAAAACGCCCGGACCCCGAATATCGATCGCCTGGCCAGCCAGGGGCTCACCTTCAACCGCGCCTACCTCGCCGAGGCGATGTGCCAACCGTGCCGCGCCGAGTTGATGACCGGCCAGTACCCACTACACAACGGTTGCGCGTGGAACCACTCAGCCAGCCAGCCAAGCGTCAAGAGCATGCCGCACCACCTCGGCGCACTGGGCTACCGCGTAGGCATCGCCGGCAAGGTCCACGTGAAACCGGCAGCGGCGTTTCCGTTCGAAAATGTCAGCGGCTTCGATCGCAGTTGTGTTCGCAATCCTACCCGACCCCACGAGCTCGACGGCATCAGCGGTTTTATGAAACGCGACAACAATCAACCGTTCTGCCTCCTCGTCGCGTTGGTGGAGCCGCATGTGCCATGGGTAATGGGCGACCCGTCGCAGTATCCACCAGCCAAACTCAAGCTGCCGCCGAACATTGCAGACACGCTCCGCACCAGACAGGACTTCGCCAAGTACCTTGCTGAGATCACCTACATGGACAGCCAGGTCGGCCAGATTCTCAACGCCCTGAAGGCCACCGGCGAGGAGGAGGAAACCGTCGTGCTGTTCACATCCGAGCAGGGTTCGCAGTTTCCTGGCAACAAATGGACGAACTGGAACACCGGCGTGCACACCGCGCTGGTCGCCCGCTGGCCAGGTCAAGTGCCAGCCGGCAAACGCACCAACGCCCTCGTGCAGTACGCCGACATTTTACCGACGCTCATCGATGCCGCCGGCGGCAAGCCATCAGTGCATCCCTACGATGGCTCGAGTTTTCTCTCGGCGCTGCACGGCAAAACCGGTGCGCATCGGCAATTCACTTACGGCGTGCACAACAACATCCCGGAAGGCCCACCCTACCCGATCCGCTCCGTGAGCGACGGCGAGTACCATTACATCCGAAATCTTTTACCGGATGAGATCTACATCGAGAAACACCTTATGGGCACACGGGGCATAGGCCAACTCAACAACCCGTACTGGGCCACATGGGTTTGGGATTCGTGGAACTCGCCGCGCAGTTACAACCTGGTCAAACGCTATATGCACCGGCCGGCCGAGCAACTTTATCGCGTCGCCGCCGACCCGTATGAAATGGAAAACCTGGCCAACGACCCGTCGGAAGCCAAGCACTTGGCCAAGCTGCGGAAGGAATTGGATCGCTGGATGAACGCGCAGAGCGACCCCGGCGCGCCGGTCGACACGCCCAAGGCCATCCAAGCCTCAAAAGACGGAAACCACCTCCACGGCAGTCCGACAACGCAATCGACCAGATAAAAGACCGTAGTCTCTCTACCTTCAAACCCTATTGAATCTTACCTGCCGCTTGGTCAAGAGCAGCATTCGCAGCTGACTTCAGCCATTGCAACTGCAGCAGGCACGGATGCTGTTCACCACATCCTTTTGGGTCGATTCGCCGGACCACGTGCTGACACCCTTGAAATCCAGTGTCACAGGCCAAACAACTCCTCCCATTTCCTGGGCACGCAGCAGGCACGCCCGCCGATGGCCCGACCGGGTGTAAACCACCATGCCCCCACCGCCACCTGCACCGCAGGTTTTGCGCCCAAGTATATGCTCCTCAAGATCGCGACAGTACTTTCGATGCACGCTACTGTCACAACTGGCATGGAGACGATAAAGATTCTCACAAGACAGGTTGAGGTTGTCAATGTAGCCTGCCATATCGCCACACTCCAGAGCCGTCACCATCAAGTCCGCGGCAACCCGCAGGGAAACTAGGGCACTAAAAGTCGGCGAGTCTTCCGTGCCGTAGGAGTCGAGAATATCTTGATGAATATTCCCAGAAACATGGGCCTCGCTAGTATAGATCATGAGTGAATTTTGCTCTAGATCCATAAGTGTGTCGTTGGAAATCTTCAGAGGTTGATGAGCAACCCCGCCGCCCTTGGTGTACTCCAATTTGTTGATGCCACCCAAAGCGGCTGCGAAGGAATCTTGACTGCCTCCAGGGTAACCCAAGTCCCCGCGCTCAATGTCATTGGCAACCTGTGCCGTCTCACTCGGTGTCCGAACCCGGCCAAACGCATGATCCAATGCGGCGACCACTGCCACCCCAAGGGCACCACTGCCACCCAGGCCCGCACCTGCCGGCACATCAGACTCCGTGACAAGCAGTATGGACTCATCCTCCGGAACCAACCTTCGAATGAAGGCCTGGAGAAAATCCAGTCTGCCCTTGGGTAGAGCTGAAATTGAATCAGAAGTGACACCCTGCCGAAGGTCCTCCGAGTAAATAGTGACTCCATTACCCGCCGATAAACGATCAACGGAAGCAAACACATGCCGGTTAATCGCAAAGTTCACGACAGTGCCACCCTGCTCAACTGAAAAGGGGGGCGCATCGGTGCCACCCCCAGCGGGGTCAACGCGGACGGGTGCTCGACTACAGGATTTCAAAATGAAGAGTTGTCTCGAGAAGGTTCAACTTACTTCAGGTTAAACCAATCTATTGGGCTGTGATCTCTCGGCATAAATCCACCATGTATTTTAGATTGTCAGGAGGAGCGGGAGGCGCCACCGAACAAGCTGAGGAAAGGATGAATCCATCCATCTCCATCGCCGCCCCGAGAACCTGAGTTACATCCTCCTTGACCTTGGATATGTCACCACGCAGTAGTGTGTTCACCGGGTCAATATTGCCCTTGATGAAAATTCGACCCTTGAGCAGGTGAACCGCCTCAGCAATATCAACATCCCCCAATGGCGGCGGATCCAGGCACTCAATGCCGCTCACACCCACCTGGCAAAGAAGATCCAACCGGTCCCCGATCGCCCCGCATGTGTGCGTGTAGATGGGTTTACCCTCCTCGCGGACAGCCTTGGCCAAACGACCCTCGAACGGCAAAATAAACTCCTCATACATGTCAGGGCTCAAAAAACCGCTGCCAGCAAACGGGCTACTGACCTTGATAGCATCCGCACCCCGCCGAACCTGGGCCACGGCAAGGGCGGTCGACCAATCAGCGGTTCGATCCATGATTTCCAGCGATCGCTCCGGATCATCCAGCAAGGCCATCAAACCCTCCTCCATTCCTAGGATATTCAGGAAATGATCAAACGGTGCACGCACCTCCCCGTGCACGGAATAGTCGCCACCAACACGATCGATAACCCGGTCGAGGGTGGCAAACACATTATCCTCGAACCCCTCCGGATCAACGATCGGAAGCGTTGCCTTGCTGGCTTGAAAGGCAACAAAGCTTTCGGGTGCCCAGGAAAGCAGATTCTCCAGGTCAAGTTCATCCATAGTGGGACGGGCAAACTCAGCAGAGGGCTTGTAGTAGGCGTCGTCATCACGGGTGCATTCAATTCTCGAACCATCTGACATGAACAAAGTCGGAGTCTCTCCATCATAATCGGTCCGCTCCACAAGATTCATAATCCCGTGCACCCGACCCGGCTTGTGACAGAGGACGCCGTCAAAATCATAAAGCTCGCGCATACGCACAAGGCAATCGGCCCAAAGTTCGTTGTCCGTGAAATAATCAATCGGATGAACACCCGTATTGATGATGGTGTGACCGTTGGCCATCTGGCACATGACCGGCGTCCTTTCTGGCCTTTGCAGGTTCATGGCCATCGCAACAATTTCCTTGGAAGTCATGGCAAGTTAACCTTTCAGCTGGCTAGCATTCAATGAATGCGTTGATTAAAATCAGGAAAATCATGATGTCTTGTTCGATTCTCTTGGGTAAATGGCCTTGAAAAGTTCAACTGCATCCGCAGCATCGGCACCATACCCATCCGCACCAATTTCATCGGCAAACATCTCACTGACAGGAGCCCCTCCGACACAAATTTTGACGTGATCCATTCCCTCCTCCCTGAAGGCATCAATCACAACCTTCATGTAGGGCATTGTCGTGGTGAGTAGCGCGCTCATTCCCACGATACCCGCGCCATGCTCCCTGGCAGCCGTAACAAAGGCTGCCGCTGACTGGTCTACGCCCAAGTCGACCATCTTAAACCCGGCGCCCTCTCCCATCATACACACCAGGTTCTTGCCAATATCGTGCAGATCCCCCTTGACCGTCCCCATGACAATCGTGGCAGTTGAAGTCGCCCCCCCCTTCTTGATCAAGAGCGGCTTTAGGACAGCCATTCCGGCCTTCATGGCGCGCGCCGCAATCAGCACCTGAGGCACATAAATTCGATTGCGCTTGAAGTCCTCCCCGACAACGCTCATAGCCGCGATGAGTCCTTCCTGGAGAACCTCTTCAACATCACGGCCCTCTGCCAGGGCTGCCTTGGTCAACTCCTCTACTTTGGGCGCCTTTCCCTCATAGAGAAACTGGTTCATTATCGCATAATCCGGCATGGTTTTTTCTCAATAGCAAGCGCCCTTGTGGAGCCACTTGGTACAATAAAATTGGTTTAATGAAAAGAAGAAGCAACGCGCATAGTGGCATACAAACAAACCTGTCCATTGTTTTAGATTACCCATCCGAGACCCTGCAACATGGCAAACTCTACTTTAAAAACAGTCCTCTCACTCAACCACACCGAGTAGCATTTTGCCGATGGTTCGAACGGCGGCTTCGTCGCCTTGAAGATGGATGGTGCGGTGGATGTGGGCGGCGCTTTCTCCCGGCTTGACCGCCAACGCCGGTGAGGAGGATTCCAACTCGTAAAACGGGCCAAGCGGCTTGACTCCCGGACTCGGTGGCCCGTCGTTGTAGCTGTTCACCACGTCGCCCTTGAACGGTTCCGCCTGCAGTTTCCACATGGAGTTGACGTAATCAGTTGCCCCTTCCGGCTTGGTGTATTGCACAATGGTCAGCAGTTGCCGTGTGGCGTCGTAACTGCCGAGCACCGGCTTGGCGCGTTGCGGGGTCAGACCGATCTTGCTGCGATACTGGCCGTCACCGGAAAACCGAATTACCCCATCCGCCACCTTCAGCCGATCGGCCGGCACGGTGCCGAAGTAGTCGGCGTTGACTATCGGGCCGAGCTTGGCTTCGTCGCCCTCCACATACGGCACCAACACGGTCGTCTGCTCGGAATGCTTGTACATGCCGAGAATCCAGATCGACAGCAACCCTCCCTGCTTCGTCCACGCCGTGTCGCCGGTGTTGGTCAAGATGTTTTCCGTCTCGTAGGCAACCGCGTGGATGCCCTCCGGCAAATCCGCGCCAAGCAGATCGCTTATCTTCACACGGTTGTACAACCGCACGGTGCGATCGATCCGTATGCTGAACTCGGTGTCGGAGTAGTTTTTGATTTTCGCCTCATGCCGGAACGTCACCTCGCTATCCGTCCTCGACAGCACCTGATACGGCGCGGTGTCAATGACGGCCGGCGTCTGCCAATGTTCGAGATCGAAAGGATCACTCTTTTTGAAGAAGATGGAAAACTGGCCGCCTTCCGGGCCAAGCCAAAAACGATCCTCGCCGCCGAAGGCGTTGATGTGCGGACCAAATTCGCCGGCGGTGATCAGGTCGTAATTGATCCAGCCGTGGCTCTGGCTTTCGCCTCCGCCGACGGTGCTCGTCATCACGCGCCCTTGGTAAGCAGGCACAACAGCGACCTGCGGCGACCCACCCCCCTGGCCAAGCACGATGACCTCGACATGTTCTTTCAGGAACGCAACATCCTCGGAGAATGTCATTTCTTTTTTGGGGTGAATACCGGTGACCGGCTTCGCCAATGGGAATCTGCTGCAGCACCCGGCTTGGCCTATCGCCAGCAACGCAGCAAAGGCTGTGGATGGGAGCGTACCCGGTTTCATCATGCAGTGGACCGCCGGGTCAATTCCCGGTGCGCTTGGGCGGGAGCGGAACCGGCGGCCGGATGTTAGGGATGGACTTGGGCTCGTTGCCCGGAACGATCAACTCCGGCTCCGCGCCGCTCTTTTTGTTCGACGGGAGATCGTCCGGCCGGGTGAGTTGAAAGCCTCCGTCGACGATGATTTTTCCGTCCTTGAAATCCAGTCGCGGGCGGTTGCCGGCGATGAGGTAGTGGCGGCGCGTGATGATTTTTCCCTGAGGATCGATCACTGAGTAGTTGTATTTCCGGGCACCGGTCTGGCAGAGCACGTGCAGGTTGCTCTGAGGCCCGACCTGCGCCTTCGGTTTGTTGAACGACACCATAGGGCAGACTGGCAACACCCTGTGCACTTTGCCACCGAGGCCGTCGTCCACGCGGGCGTAGAGGCTCATCGCCTTGAGGTGCTTGGCCTGCTGGAGGACGTAGCGCCGAACCTGCCTCGGCTGGCCGGGCGGATCGCCCTTCTTCAACGGCAGCCCGAATATCTGCTCCCACAGTACGGTGCCGTTGGTGATGTCGAACTTGACCGGCTTGGCGGTGAGTTGTTTACCCCATTGTTTGATGTGCAACGTGGCGGTGAGGGTGTAGCGACCGGCACGCTCGAGCGCATAATGCGGCGCTATGTCCACCTCCTTGGTTGCGCGAATGGAGGACTCGACGGTGAACCGCCCCTTCACGGGTGGGGAGTCGGTGATGGGGGTGATCTCCGCTCCGGTTTCTGACTCGATCTGGAACTGCAGCCAATGGTTGTCCTCGCCGAACACCAGCGTTTGGCCGGAAAAATTGACGATTTTCAGCTTGGCCAACATGGATTCCCTCGGCAGAAACCGGCTCTTTTGCAACTCAAGTGTCACCGTCACTTGGGCCTGCACGCTCGCCGCCAAGAGCGGCAATAACAGGCACAGCGCCGCAGCGCGCCAACGCAGCGCGAATGTCGTGGCGGCAACCGTGTCAGGGCAATTCAAGTTCATCCCGGTAATTCTGACGCTTGGCCAGGCGCATTTGATCAAAACAAAAATTGCCTTACGTAGGACTTGCGCTTGAGCCGCTCGAACCACTTGTCCTTACGGGCTTGTTCCTCGTTCTCCAACAGGGTCTGCTCAATCTGCGCGCGTACCTCGGACAAGGTGCCAAGCTTGGCCTGATTCATCTCCTCGCAACGTAATATGTAGCACCCCTGCGGCATCACCACGACGGGGCTCATCTGGCCTTGGCCAAGCGCAAATGCCGCTTGATCCAGCTCCGGGGCCAGGCCACCCCTCTTGATCCAGTCAGGCTTGAGCCCTCCCGATGCCCGGTATTGGTCGGTGTAAACCGAAGCGACCACGGCAAAAGAGTCGCCCGACTGCAGGACTTGGTGAATTTCATTGGCCAACTTCAGGGTGCCCTCCGCGCCTCCGTGTTTCCTGGCTTCCAGAAAAATAAACCGGAGCCGAATCTCGACACCTGAACGAAACATGTCCTTGTTGGCCACATAATATTCTTCAATCTGCCGAGGGGAAACCACGATATTCGCCTTCGAGGTGAACTGGCCTTGCATCACCATTTGGATGATCTTCTCTCGCTGATACCGGGCGAACTCCTCGTAGGTCATGTCACTCTGCTGGAGGGACTTGATGAGGGTGACCCGGTTGCCGTACTCTGATCGGATATCCTCCTTGATACGCTGCTCGATGATGGACTCGGGGAGTTTGTAGCCCTTCTCCATGTACTCGAACAAAACCAGCTCGCGGCGAATCAGCGCCTCCAGTGTGTCGGCCTGAAGCTGGGTATATTTCTGGCCATAAAGCTGCGGCTGCCGGGCGTATTGGCGGCGCAACAGAATGGCCTCCCGCTTCATGGCATCCATCACCATTTGACGGGTGATGATCTTGTCGTTCACCTCGGCAACGATGCTGTTCCGATAGGAGGGGGTAGTCTGCCCCACCGCCCCATGGGCGAGGAGAACAGCCGCGATGGCGGTAATCAATCGACTCAAGTTCCTTATCATCGGCACCGCGGATGCTAGGCCCAGTGAGCAAGACGGGTCAAGCGGTGTCAACCCTTTCGCGCCGATTCTGCCAGCGCTTCCTCCACAGCGGCCTCGAAGAAAAACCGTTCCTCGCCAAACGCGGGCTGCAGATCCGACAACCAAGTGGCCTTCGGGTCGTACTTCGCGAAAAAGACCCGGTTGGCCCACTTGGGATCGCGGCCCTGCAGGAATTTCAGCACAAACACCTTCTCGCCCGCCACCTCGGTTATGCCGTCCACCAGCACCTTGCCCGGCAGCGCGGACATCGACGGGCCGCGCACGGTGCGGCACAGGCCGGCCACCTGGCTGTACGCCTCGGTGAACACCTTGTAAGCCCGGGCGAGCGGCACCTCGAAGTAGGCCTTGGCCCCGGTGTCGCGCTCCACAAACATGTAGTACGGCACCATGCCAAGCCGAACCTGTCGGCGCCAGAGCTGCGCCCAGACGTTGGCGTTGTCGTTGACCTTGCGAATGAGCGGCGCTTGGCAGCGGATCACCGCGCCGGCGTTTAGCACGCGATCGACCGCCTGCAGTGCCACCTCCGGCTCCAGTTCCCGCGAGTGGCTCGAGTGCGCCATCAGCGCGAAGTGTTTGCCAGCCGCCTTCACTTCGCCGATGAGTCGCAGAAAGTCGTCGGCGTCCTCACCCTCGGTGAATCGGTACGGCCAGTAGGCCAACGCCTTAGTGCCGATGCGGATGCTGTGCAGACTCGGCAGCTTTGCCCTCAGCAACGGCTCGATGTATCGGCGCAGCACTCCGGTCTTCATCACCATCGGGTCGCCACCGGTGATCAGCACGCTGCTCACCTGCGGGTTGTCCCGCACGTAGTCCACCAGTTGGGAGGCTTCCCGGCTGGCGAACTTCAGGTCGGCATCGCCGACAAACTGCGCCCAGCGAAAACAGTAACTGCAGTAGGCGTGGCAGGTCTGCCCCTGGCCCGGAAAAAACAAAACCGTCTCCTGATAT
>Ga0066836_10000360_pt1 | contig 21237 bp, 16 predicted proteins | sample ETNtaG_18_FD_71568 | JGI IMG/M metagenome (GOLD analysis project Ga0066836, IMG submission 71568) | Marine microbial and viral communities from oxygen minimum zone, Eastern Pacific Ocean - ETNP201302SV91 | ecosystem: Environmental > Aquatic > Marine > Oceanic | place: Pacific Ocean: Eastern... | reverse complement strand
ATTTACCAACCTTAGATTTACCAACCTTAGATTTACCAACCTTAGATTTACCAACCTTAGATTTACCAACCTTAGATTTACCAACCTTAGACTTACCAACCTTAGACTCACTAGCTTTTCGGCTCGCTGCTTTTTTCTTCTTTTGAACATCTTTCAATCGAAATTTTTCTCGATAAGAAGCCTTCTTACCTGTTTTCTTTTTTATAGATGTGCGACGGATAGGTGCGATACTTTTAGGTCGGGGCTTTGCCACAAGACGGATATTACATCCTTCAAATCCAAATGATTTACGGATCACACCAATCAGATAACGGGTGTAATTATCACTCAAAAGCTCTTTCCGATTCACGAACAATAAGAATGTCGGCGGCTTAGTCTCAACTTGAGTTGCGTAATACAGTTTAAATCGGTGACCTTTCGAACTTGGCGCAGGACTTCGCTCAACAGCCTTCTGTAATGTTCGATTAAGCAAACTCGTCGGCAAAGTTTGATTCAATTGACCAGACACATAACGAATGGCCTCAAGCATACGGTCGAGCTGGAAACCATCTAAAGCTGATGTGAAAATAACAGGAGCATAATCAAGAAAAAACAGATTCGCCTGCACCCAACGGCCAAACTCCTCAAACATCATTTCTTGTTGTTTCTTGAGACTAAACTTTCGGCCTCCCTTCTCCTTCGTTTTTTTCGCCTCTGCCTTTCGGGCTTTTTCAGCAGCTGCTTTATAGAGATCCCATTTGTTTACGACTATTATGCAAGCACAACCGGCATCGGTAATTTTATCGCAAATTTTCTTATCCTGTTCAGTAACACCCTCTGCAGCATCAAGAACAATAACTGCAAGGTCACATCGCTCAATTGCCTTGTCCGACCTGTTTACGCTAAAAAATTCCACCGAATCTTTAACACGACGACGTTTCCTAATTCCAGCTGTGTCGATTAGGTTATAATGCTGCCTAACCCCATCTGTCTCAACTTCAAAAGGCACATCAATGGCATCACGTGTCGTACCTGAAATCTCACTTACTATCACGCGTTGTGACTGAGTGAGCGCATTGATAATCGATGACTTCCCAACATTAGGTCGACCAACGATTGCAATATTCATTGGTAACTCTTTGGCATGCTGATTCTCATCTTGATCTTCGCCCCCTTCCGGATGAACTAAAAGTTCAGGCAAGAATTTAACCGCTTGACCAAGCGATGTATCTATACCTCGGTCGTGCAAAGCACTAACTGGGAACGCATGCTCGAAACCCAACTCAGAAAACTCATCAACACCTCGAGCATGTCCAGCGGTATCAACTTTATTGATTATAAGAAGCACTGGCTTGTCGGCAGTGCGCAACATACTAGCCACCTCAAGATCCATCGGAAGAACACCATCCTGAACACTTACTACAAATAAAATAACGTCCACATCATCTAGAGCAACCTGAACTTGCGTAACAATTTCCTGTGCAAAATCATCACCACCCTGTTCTCCCTTCAGCAAACCAATGCCACCGGTATCAACCAACATAAAAGGCCGCCCCTGCCACTCGACCTCCGCACTAAGACGGTCACGTGTAACACCAGGACGGTCGTGCACGATCGCTACCCGCCTGCGAGCAATTCTATTAAACAGGGCCGATTTCCCAACATTGGGTCGACCGACGATGGCTACCACTCCCGACACGCCAGTGGTTGTAACCGGATTATCTCTCCAGAGCGAGGAACGGTTTTTATTAATCGCCAATCATAAGTTTTCCTGAATAATGCCCTCCCTGGATGAATCTTGCCGAACGGACTAAAGTTACCTTTAGACTCGAACAGCGCCGGGCTATCTGCAATGGCGTCCTAGAAACCGCTGGCACAACATTCCTACTGCTCACTGTGGTCAAGGGATTCGGTGATCCTGGAGCAGTTGCCAAGGCACTAGTAGCAACTTCCGCCAGCATGGGCCTACTGCTCACGCCAGTAATAGTTACACTTGTCCAAGCACTGAAAATACCTGCCGCAGTAGCTGCCAGCAGAATGTCCATTATCGGAGCATTTTTCTTTTTCCTTATAGCAGCTATTGAGTCACTACCTCTTTTTCTTTTTGGAAGCATAGTGGCAATGTCCTGCTCTACGGGTGCTATTCCTCTGCTAACTCAAATCTTTAGAGACAATTATCCTGAAAACAAACGCGGTCATTACTTCTCTCGAACTGTGTGGTTTCGAGTAGCAGGGGCAGGACTATTCAGTTTCGGGGCTGGATATTTTCTAACCGAAACAGGAGCAGATACACAAGACGGGCTAGGGCATTACCGATGGCTACTTGTAATTTTCGGGGCTGCGTTTTTGGCCTCATGGTATTTCCTAAAACAATTCCCCTCTCAACCACTTGATAGCAGCATTGGTAATCATCCATTTCGAACCCTGCGATACGCAAAGACCGATAAATTGTTCCAACATGCCCTGATATGCTGGATGATGATGGGGTTCGGCAATCTGATGATGATTCCGATCCGTATTGAGTACCTCACCAATCCCATTTATGGGTTGCAGAAAAGCGACCTTATTATCTCCGTTCTAACCCTTGTTATTCCAAACCTATTCCGACTCATGCTTAATCCCCTTTGGGGATGGCTATTCGACCGCATTAATTTCTTTCTACTGCGCTCAGTACTAAATATTTTTTTTGCCCTAGGTATAATAATATTTTTTAGCAGCCAAAGCCTGACAGGAATGATTATAGGACAGATATTCTTTGGAATAGCCCATGCCGGAGGTGATATTGCTTGGGGCATGTGGGTAACCAAACTTGCGCCTGCCAATCGCGTGGCTGACTATATGTCTGTCCACACTTTCTTTACAGGTGTGAGGGGAGTTTTAGCACCTATTATCGGATTTGGAGTACTTGCCTCTGGATTAGCCATCGGCAAACTCAGCTACATAAGTGCCGGGATGATCATCTTATCAGCTATACTTCTAATTCCTGCAATCAGGCAAACACAAAAAAACGCCTAACCTAGCAAAAAGTAATTCTCTTAATCGATTGATTTAATTTTTACGGCTCCAGTGTTCAGCTAAAAGTGTCAGTTGCTCGCCACAGATACCATGTAGCTACCGTTCGATATGGCGACCAACATTCACCAGCAACTATGAGTTGTTTTGGCTTTGGATGTTCGTCCAAACATTTGACTATAGCAAACCCCTTTTGAACACCATAGTCTGTAGCAGGCAAAACGTCAGGACGTCCCAATCGAAAGATCAGAAGCATCTCAACTGTCCACCTGCCAACACCTTTAATAGATGTTAATTGGTTTATCAATTGCTGATCAGTCATACGATTAGCCTTTCGAGAATCAGGCACGATGCCATCAATCGAAGCTTGGGCAATATTTCGAATGTACTGAGATTTTTGATTAGACAGCCCCGCGCTACGAAGCCTCTCGATAGATATTGAGAGTATGCTCTGAGGAGAAGGAAATCTTTTTCCAGGAAACAAACCTAACAAACGATTAAAGATAATACCGGCAACTTTACCGGTCAATTGCTGGTAGACTATGGATCTCACTAGTGAAGCGTAGACAGTACGACTCTTATCTGGCTTTAGAGTGCAACAACCTATTTTTCGAATGACCTTGGCCAAATCAGGATCGACTTTTATTAGATACCGAGTTGCTTTAGATGTATCCACAAATGAGAGGTTGGTTGACTTATCTCAGTGTGTAATAGGAGAATTAGGTGCCTTGTAATAGTCATCCCGAATCCAGTCAGCAATAAGGCCGATTTCTTTTTCCGTAAGAATATTCTTTTTACCAAAAGATGGCATTCTATCGTTGGACTCAGGGTAAAACTTCTCATGTTCTGGATTTTTGACAAATTCGATAATCCATTGGCGCGAACCGTAACCAGTGAGATCAGGCCCCTCAACATCGGGATCAGGCTCTTGAAAAGCATGACAATTGATACAGGAAATATCATCAATAAGATGATCCACTCCCTGTTGAATTAACTCTTCATCAGCCTTATCGGTATTGACCTGTAAAGGAAGCTTAGCCTCAGCAGAAAGAGCCAAAGCTACAAGTTTAAGCATCTCTTTTTCCTCATCATCATACTTGATAACTTTGCGATTAAGAAACCGGCGGTACATGTCGCCATCTTTGTGAGCTGTTCCTCCAAAAAACCGGTTACTTATATACATCTCTGGCTTAAGCAATTCCATGATCCATTGACGAGAGGCAAAACCTTTCAAATCTGGGGCACTGGGAGCTTCTTTGAACTTAGTTCCAGCAATGACTTCATATACACCTTCAATATTGGCATTCAAAATAGCCTGAACGGTCTGCCAATCATTAGTGTTACCACTATCCTTAAGTCGAGCCAACCAGTCTGGATGAACCGAATCGGATGAAGCGAAACGCTTAAGAGATGAAGTGCGCCGTTTTAAATCATCCAACGATTTCGCATCTAGCAGTGAGTGGGCCAAACCATCGTGGCCATCATAACGGTGACAACTCGCACAATGCTGAGCAAAAAGTTTAGGACCCTGTGTCTTTGGATCAGTTTTAAGCAGATTTAACGCAGTAGTCTCAATGCCTTCGTGCCGAGCTAACTCGATTGCTCGTCGGGCATCACGTTCATTATCGAGTAGCGCCTTAAGGTAAACAGCACTGTTAGGACCAGAAACATCTTCATGCTTGGCCAGATATGTCAGAGCACCTGCCCCTCCCAAAAAAGCAAACATAACTCCAACATTAAAGAAATGGCCAACTTTCCATTTGCCAAAAAAAGGCATTAAACAAATTAACCCAACAAAAATACTCGGAATGTAAATTGCTCCCCATATCTCCTTATCACCCGCAAACACCGGCAATTTTAGAAATTGAAAAAGGTACAAAAAATACCAATCAGGTCTGGCTGCTGAAAACGGCTCGGATGGATCCGCCGGCGACGATAAATGTGCGCCGTGATACCAAATAACAAAAAACAAAACCGTGGCCATCACTGCAAGACAAGCCACGGCATCCTTAAACACTTGGTCAGGCCAAAAGTAGGCGTCCTTCTTCTTTCTTGGCTCAGCTGGCGTGATCCCATGACGACGAAAAAGATAAATATGCCCGACAACCAACAACACAATTAACGCTGGTAATACTCCAGCGTGTAGCGCAAAAAAACGGGTCAAAGTGTGGTGACCATAATCAGTTCCACCAACCACAAGCTTTTGGATTTCCGGACCAATAAAAGGCACGAGATTGGCAAGATTAGTTGCCACCTTGGTAGCCCAATAACCTTTTTGATCCCAAGGTAAAAGATACCCGGTCAGCGACAATGCTAGTACTAGCATAAGTAGAATAACACCAAACCAAAAGTTCACCTCCCTAGGCGCCTTATAAGCACCATCCACAAGAACCTGCATCAAATGCAACAAAAGCAATATTGGCATCGCCTGCGCCATCCAGTGATGAATTCCCCGCAGCAACCAGCCGCCGGTCATTTCGTTTTGAATATAGTTTACGGACTCCCAAGCATCACCAGAACTAGCACTGTAACCCATCCAGAGAAACACCCCGGTAACAAACTGAACAAACAAAGCAAAAGTCAGCGTACTACCCCAAACGTAACGCCATCTAGAACCACCGGGAATATTCTCAAATAGCGCCTCTTTAGTTAAGCTTCTGATTCCGGTCCTATGATCAATCCAATTGATGAGCGCCTTCATGACAATGGTATTGGATGATCATGGCCAGGTTGAAAGTTCTGGAATTTAACCCAGACCTCAACTTTATTACGTATTTCAATTTTAAGTGGATCCATCGGACGCGGGCTAACACCAGATACAATACTTCCATCCAACTTGAAATTACTGTTATGACATGGACAAAAAAAATCGTTCTTACCAGATCTGTAATCTATGAAGCATCCAAGATGAGGGCAAACTGTGTGCAACGCTTTAACCTTACCGGCCTCTTTGCGCAGATAAATTGCGCCCACACTTATATTCTTGAACTTATTCCAAGCATCCTCCTTATCGGCTATGACAGAAAACTTAGCCGGAGTCCCATCAGCCGGAATGGCATCCAGTGAGGTGATCTTGACAAAACCATCTCCGCCGACTTCTGTCTCGCGAGTAAGCGGATTAAGGTAAGCCCATATACCAGCCCCGAAGGGAACCGCACTAACAATTCCACCAATAAGGACGCAAAGAAACTTAACGAACCCACGACGCTCCCCTGGATCAACTTCAGATGTAAAGCCCTCTTCACTCTCAGAAGGAACTTTCACTTCTGATAAACGACAAGCAAGAGGAGAAGGTGCAGCCTCATCAGGCACTTCACGAACAATATCGGAATCGACATTGCTATTGGCTTCGTCCACTGCATCCTGCTTAGGTACAGTAGAACCATCAGGATTGATTTCCTCGTTATCCTCCACGCTTGGGTCAGACAGAAACTACAACCTGATCGAATGGCCTCCTAGCAAAAAACTCTTAACTCAATAGAAAATCAATAATTACAACCTTAAATGCTCCCACAAATCAGCAGGACTAAGCCGCATATTAATATAAAATTCCCCAAATCCGCCATATCGAGCACTCACTTCATCAAAACGCATTTCATATACAATTTCTTTTATAGCATCAGTCTTATGAGCCATTAGCGTTACACCCCATTCCCAATCATCTAGTCCAGTTGAACCCGTTATGAGCTGCTTGATGCGATCACCATAAGTGCGCCCTACACGGGCATGACCTGACATTAGTTTTTTTCTAGAGTCAAAATCTAAAGAATACCAATTGTCAGCACCTTCACGACGTTTAATCATCGGATAAAAACACATAACCTCCCAGTCAGGCATTTCAGGATAGAGCCTGTAACGCTCATAATCCGTTCGCATTTTGGACAACTCCTCCATCTTCGCTTCAAATTCCGGTGTATCTGGTTCGAGACGAAATTCGCCTTCGACCCTTCTTTTAGTGTCCTCCTCTGTAGGCATATACTCGGACAATTCCGTCACACTTAAATAATTGTATACCGGCACTAATACCCCACCCGGGAAACAAGCTTCAATATCTCGATGTAACTGGGCCACTGTTCCAAGCTCTTCTCCTAAAATAAAAAACGCTAAGTCTGCTTTTCCTCCAACGTTAGAATAGGTTCGAACACAAGGATGGCTAGGATTTGAGTTAGCATCACAAAGTGACTGCAGTTTCAGCATAGCTTCTGCAGATACTCCCTTTGATAATGACTCCCAAAGCTGGCGATCGATCGAATAAAACAAGTGCATCACATGGATGCCCTGATCAAGTTTGACTTGAGGTAATGCCATAAATTTGCCGACGAACCGGCACACACACAGTTTGCACAAGCAATCTTACGAAAACAAGATTACCTTGACCTAGAATTTGTTATCGACTGACCTATAAATTGCCACATTAATTGGGGATAAAAACGATGGCCACTATTGCCCCACTTAAGCGACATATGACTAGGCACGCCGGCCATTTTAAATATAGCATGAACTTCACTACCTAATGCATCAACGGTCGAACGATGATGAAGTCCATCCTTCACACCGTGTATAATCAATAATCGACGAGGGGCAATAAGACCCGCCAGTTCCTTCCAGCCACCCCAGTTTCGAAAACCCGGAATAAGACAACAATCACAATGAAAAATATAACCCTCAGGGCTAATTGACGAGGTAAACGAACAGCTCGGAACAGCCACAGTGATCCGCGGATCTATCGCTGCCACGTATGTTGTCAATACACCTCCACCAGAATTCCCAGTCATCACAATTCTATCAGGGTCTACGTCTGGCTGTTTCAGCGCCCAGTCTAAGATGCGCTGCATGTCCCAAACACGTTCCGCGGTTGGAGTGCGCCCTGATAATAGACAGTGGATTAACTGGGCGCGACATGGACGATTTCCGTGGCGCCCCATAGGATCAGGCACAAGAAGCTCACTTGCCAAGCCGCGTGTAGCAGGAGCGATAGATACAAACCCTCGAAGCACTGCTTGCTCAGCAATATTACCCTCTCGAGCCAAAACCTCACTACGATGTTTATCGTTTTTGAACGTGCCTGAATATGAATGAAGGCCAAGCTTATCGTGGCCATGCGGTGATATGAAAAGCGGAAACGGTGTCTTATTTTTTGACCTGTTAGGGACTAGATAATAAAAAGGCACTCGGACTCCCGGCTCAGTTTCGATCACACAAAGCTGCCGAGTATAAGCGCCATCAACTGAAATCGCAGCATTAATAACCACTTTTGACTTAAAACCAACTAACTCTTTACGCATCTGTTCAAGCCCAATCAATTTCACTAAAGAATCGCGCGCCTCCTGTTGCCATTTAGAGAAATTAAGAGAGGCATCAAACTCGAATCTCTGCTCACCTTTTTGAATCCTCTTCAAATAGGAAGCTATCGGTTCATCGTAGGTAACAAACGGTTGACTATCCTCCTCCATCGCAACTAAAGAATTAATAACTGAATAAAAAAACGCAGCAGCAATCACAGCCTTTGTTGCCAGAATTTGATTCATAGAAAAACAGTGAGGCCACAAAGATCACGCCTGCACAACAATTTAATCATGATTTAGACACTATCGATACACGTTAATTTTGAATGCCAATACATGCTATAAAATCACTATATCAGCTGAACTTGCTGGGTTTTTTGTGTGTTTACCCTCACTGTTCTTCCCGCAATTTAATGTTCGAAAAAATCTCCATCCATACACCACGTCAGTTTGTTCCGCCTAACATTAATATAGGAAACTGGACAACTCTCGAGCCCTTGTTTAAACAACTCGAAGAACAACTAAAGACAGCGTCTAATACCGCCAAACTCGAACAGGTAATTCTCAATTGGGAAGAACTATCCTCCGTAATCGCTGAAGAAGGATCCAAACGGTATATAGCTATGACCTGTCAAACCGAAGATAAGGATGCTGAAAAATCTTATCTAGAGTTCGTCGAAAAAATCGAACCAGAAGAAAAGCAATGTAATTTTCGCCTGGCAAAAAAACTAACTAAGCATCCTCATTGTAAAGAGCTAAAAAATCAGCGTTACGATATCTTTATTCGTGATACCGAACTTCAAATAGAGTTGTTTCGTAGTGAAAATGTTCCCCTCGAAACTAAAACCTCAAAACTCGGCCAACAATATCAGAAGATAATTGGTAGCCTAACAGTACAGTTTGAAGGCAAAGAGCAAACACTCACCCAAATGAGTCGGCATCTCGAGGAAACCGAACGAAAGCATAGGCAGAAAGCTTGGGAGCTAGTAGCCAATCGCCGCCTTGAAGAGGCTGAAAAAATTGACAACCACCTCAATGATTTAGCAAGAATCCGAAATCAAATGAGTGAAAATGCAGGATTTTCTAACTATCGTGATTACGCTCATAAACGACTTGGCCGATTCGATTACTCGCCAGACGACTGTATCTCTTTTCAGAATGCAATCGAAGAGGAAATGGTGCCTTTACTTCGAGAACTACAAGACGAGCGTTTGCAGGCACTGGGAATTAAAGAACTAAGGCCATGGGATACAGCAACCGATCCAAAAGGTCTCCCACCTCTTAAACCATTCAAAACGGTATCGGAGTTAATAGATCGATCGCAAGCCATCTTCAATCAAGTTGATGGAAATCTAGCGGACTGGTTTCAAAAAATGCAGGACCTTGATCTGCTCGATCTAGCTAACCGGAAAGGTAAAGCCCCAGGTGGCTACCAATGTTCACTCGATGAATCTCGCTTGCCTTTTATATTTATGAATTCTGTTGGCGTGCAGCGAGATGTTGAAACCTTGCTCCACGAGGCTGGACACGCATTTCATGCAATGGCTAGCCAAAACGAACCTCTACATTCATACAGACATGCTCCAATCGAGTTTTGCGAGGTTGCTTCAATGGCTATGGAATTACTCGGCAGTGAATTTATCGAGGAATTCTACAACATAGAAGAAGCTCGTCGTGCACGAATAGCACACCTTGAAGGGATTGTTTTTGTTTTTCCTTGGATTGCAACCGTTGATGCCTTCCAACACTGGCTTTACCTCAACCCCAACCACTCTATAAAAGAACGCGATAATGCATGGAGTAACCTTATTGATCGCTTTGGCGGCAACGTTGACTGGACTAAGTACGAATCAGCCAAGGCCAAACTTTGGCACAAGCAATTGCACATTTTTCTTCATCCATTCTATTACATTGAATATGGCATTGCTCAGCTCGGAGCATTGCAGGTTTGGGCTAATTCCAAGAACAATAGCTCCAAAGCTTTAGGCGACTACAAAGCAGCACTAGCGCTAGGTGGTTCAAGGCCGTTACCGGAATTGTTTGAACGTTGTAATATTCGCTTTGACCTCAGTCGAGACACGGTCGCCCCAATGGCAGACCTCATTAGAAAAGAATTAAAAGCCTTAAAGAATTAATCTTATTATCGATTGATTAACCAAATAGCGAGCCCAATTAAGACTGACCCCGCAATGCCGCCGATAATACTCCACAAAAAAATTAACTTGTGACGACGTCGATTGGATCGCCCCATCCCAGGAAGCAAATAATATCGATGCTCCTCTCCGCCATTATTTGGGGGTTTTTTTCCAAGACCAAACATGTGTGCTTATCTAAGCCTCCTAGACCCAATCCTATTAGTTTTATATCAAAAAAACAACTACGCTTGGCCAAGCGTAGTCTGTTAGCTAACTTGTGTCTGTGAGTTTTGTAGAACAGTTCAACCAGTTGCCCATCGAAGCCCTTTGCCGAAAAGCACAGGAGGCTTCGGAGGTGGATGTTTCTTCAGCTTTAGCCAAAAACAGTTTAAATCTGACAGATCTTGCCGCCCTGCTTTCCCCCAGCGCTACAAACCAATTGGAATTTTTAGCTAAACGATCAAATCGAATAACCCAACAACGTTTTGGACGCGTTATTCGTCTGTTTGCACCTCTCTACTTAAGTAACGAATGCATCAACAATTGTGTTTACTGCGGGTTTTCTCGAGACAACCCTATACTTCGCGTAACCCTATCAACCGACGAAGTTGTCAATGAGGCTAGTGCATTGGCTTCAAAGGGATTTCGAAATATTTTGCTAGTAGCTGGGGAACATCCAAAATTTGTGTCTAGCAGCTATATGGCTGACTGCGTTACTGCGCTGCGCAGCAAAATACCTTCAATTTCACTGGAAGTCGGCCCCATGGAAAGAGAAGAATACGCCCCACTTGTCAAGTCAGGCGCCGAGGGTTTGGTGGTTTATCAAGAAACCTATAATAGAGAAGTTTATGCCGACATGCATACCTCTGGCCCTAAAAAGAATTTCGACTGGCGATTAGAAACGCCAGAACGAGCTCACGATGCCGGATTTCGACGACTGGGTATTGGCGCACTTTACGGACTAAGCGATTGGAGACACGAAACAATTTCCCTCGCTGCCCACGCAGATTATTTACTCCGTAGATGCTGGAAATCACAGCTAACCATTTCACTTCCAAGACTTCGCCCCTGCGCTGGGGAATTTCAACCATTGCATAATTTCAACGATCAAGATTTAGTTCAAACCATATGTGCTTTAAGATTATTTCTACCCGATGTTGGGATAATTCTTTCTACGCGCGAACCGGCAAACCTGCGCAACCAACTAATCCCACTAGGCATCACTAGTATGAGCGCTGGTAGTCACACTGAACCGGGAGGTTACACAGGAGCCGGCAACGACAAACTGCACTACACTAAACGCGGCAGCATAAAAGAACTAAACGAAAATACCAAAGGGTCGAAAAATAAAGCCACCGGCCAGTTTGACATCGCGGATGAAAGATGCCCTGAAACCGTTGCCAAGACTATTGCCCACCTAGGCTATGAGCCTGTCTGGAAAGACTGGGATGCTTCTATTCTTCCCAATGGAAAAGAAGCAACTCAGTCGTTGACACCGTAACTTTAAAAGGATCTGCAATCCTTAAGCCATTAACCCAAAACAAACGGCCATCATCCGACTCTCCTATTGCACGCCGATGACGTTCTGACAATGGGATCTTCTTATTAACAAATATGTCCTGAAGCTTCTTTTCACCAGTCTGGCCAATCGGCTGAAAACGATCACCCGGACTCCAATGTCGTAAGGTAATATGGCTTCCAAGCGACCGAGCATCAAACACCTCTCTATTACTTTTTTGACCAAGCTCAGCGAATTTATCCAAACCACCTGAGACCCTCTCAAACCAGAATTTCAACCCGTCAAATTCAATCTCATCCTTTTTACCAAATAAATCGATCTCACAACGATCAATTGAAAACACTCGCTTATTCATAAACGGCAGCCATTCAATCATACCCGTTTCCTTCCTTATTAACCGTTTGCCCGGAGAAACCTCTATAGCTTGATTAAGCTTGGTACGAAGCGATTCTACTAAGTCAAACGACGATTCTACACTTTTTGAGAATAATTGCCGCTGCAACACCTTCCGCTGCACAGCAACTGGTAATTTTTCGAAGGCTGTATTCTCTTTAGATAGCCACTTCATTGCAATTGCATCAATACAATCAGAATCATCACCGACTAATCCCATCGTCTTGATAATTTGCCGGTGGATAGATGGATTGAAGAGCTCGAACATATAAGGCAATAAATCATGTCGAATTTTGTTTCGCAAAAATCGAGTATTATTATTTGACTCATCTTCGCGATGATTTATCCCCAGCTCCTGAGCATAAGCCTCAATCTCAATACGTCGCAACTCAAGCAGTGGACGCACCAGTTTAACTTCAGGATCCAGATGAGAAGAGGACAGAACCGACATCCCAGCCAAACCGCGCCCCCCCGCACCACGAAAAAGACGAATAAAAAAAGTTTCTACTTGATCGTCTAAATGATGTGCTAAGGCAACAGTACTACAACCTAATCGATTTGATAATGAGGCAAAAAAACTGTGGCGTACTTCACGCGCTACAGCTTCTAGCCCTCCAGATAATTCTTTAGCTTTAAGAGAAACATCCGCACAACCCAACTCAAAAGGTAAATCATAGGATCTGGCGGATTCCTCAACGAAAACCGCGTCTGCATCACTTTCTGCACCTCGCAATTGATGATTAAAATGAGCGACAACCAAACGACCTCTAATATTCAGTTCAGAAGCAACCAATAAGTCCAACAACACCATTGAATCGAGCCCACCTGAAACCGCAACAACGATTTTACCGTATCCCGGAAAAAGATTTTGCATCCGGGCTAATTCGCTCACTCTTTCCGCGAGCGGATGCATTGACTAACGAAGTAATGAAGTTTCAGAAATAGATTGCTTGGCTCTAAGGATTAGCAGCCAGTCACCATCACCAGGAGCAGGGCATTCCAGAGCAGATCCACGCAACACTGCTAGAACATCGTTTCGCTCGCCAGTTCGAGGATTGATCCATGCAGCAATTAGGGGAGAAGGTAATTTTGCTACATTAATCTTCAGTCTTGCTTCAACCGGAGTATATACAACGACAAGGCTTCCGTCTGAAGAACTTGAAGCTGCTACATAACTGGCAATAGAGTCATCTCCGGGCTGCTCGATAAGAACATTAGGATCAGGTCGGAGTGAATGAAAATCAATAGACTCAAATGCACTGGTTATATGAGCGACTTGCTCCCCACCTTCATAAGTTAATGACTCACGCCAATCCGGCGGCACCCCTGCATTAGGAAAGCCAAATGTCGGATCCACACCATTGTTCCATCCCCAGATACCCGCGACTCCATAACTAACACCAGCCGTTGGGGTACTAAGAAGACTCCAGTATAGCGCCCGACGAACATGATTTGAGGAAATAGGCAGATTCTTACTATTGCTGGGTTGCCACTCGTAGGGAGGCTGCAGATTCACAATTGGACGACGCGGAAGCTTACCCCAATCACGTGTTGGTGGACCGTTATGAATCCAATTATTTGTAGCATCATTAATATCATGACCAATTTGATATCCGATAGCAGTCAACCATTTCTCATCACGAAAGGATTCAAAAATCCAACTTTTAGCTTTTGGATGAATGAACACAGGGGCACGGCGGCGATCTCCAAATACAGCCTGACCGATTTTTCTCCAACGATCACCATTAGCTCCTGAGTAGTTACCATTAGCTCCAAGAATCCACGCCCCAAAACTTGCTCCCCAACGGGCAACCATGTACCGGCCTAGAAAAACAGCCTGATCATCCGACAGAGAATTAATCGAGTTAGCATCTTCATTCGAAGCCCAAAATAAAACCGGCACACTGATCAACCCAGCGCGGTTGATCGCTTCAACTCGTTTGTCCAAGCGTCGAAAATAGTCTGTGTTAATTCTTTTTTTCTCTTTATCCGAAAAAGGCATTTGACCTGCCGAATCTCCTTTTGGAGAACCCCTCCATGGGGTTGCAACCCATTGAACCGCCGTAAATCCTTGGCGTTTTCTTTCCTTAAGATAATTACTCCAGTCAAACTCGTTGGATTTTAGTGGTCCATTCCAAGCCGTGTCAGCCATCCAAAAAAATGGACTCTCATTATCATGCATAAAATGAGTACGCGACCGCGACACTCTAATAGGCCCATTATTACTTAATGCAGTATCTCGATCAGGCGCAGTACAAAGAAAGCTTCCTTCAAGATTATGTAAACCCAAATTACTCTCGTCTGAACAGGTGATCTTAAAAGTCCACTTTCCGGCCATATCTGGCATAAATCGAATTTTCCAATTATTATCACCATCCCAAAAGCCATCAACTAAAACTGGATCGCCTACAGGCGGATTGAACACAGCTTTAAGTTGCAAATCCTGAGCTGGATTATCATATTGTTTAAGACTGGTTAATTCTCCCTGAAAACGTGACCACTTCGGTATCAAGGTCTGGTTTTCCTGAGCGTCTATTAAAACTGCATAACCAATTAAGACCAACATGAGCGACTTGAATGCCGCTCGATTCATCAAGTTTTGTCTAATAAGAAAACGCATAACCTTTGTTCAAAAGAACTGGCACTAAGATGTCAGAAACCGTCATTAAGCGCAAACGGGATTATGACTTAATAATACGCAATGTACGCACTTGAATATCACTAGAAATTGAGGATTGGATTCCAGATAAATTTTTACGTAAAAGACGCGAAATCTTACGAGTACTAGTTAAAGGTTTAACACTTAAAATAAGGACTTTATTGTAAAAACTTTCGAATGTAATAATAAGTCCATGCTTAAAAGGCTCGCTTACGACCTGAATCATTTCAGCCCATGTGCGATCATTCGATGGAAGTAAATTGAATATCGCTATTCCACTTGGCTTGAGCTTGGAACGAATCAAATCAGGCAATACATCGATTGAGACAGCCGGCTTGAACACATCCCCATCTCGACCAATCGAAAGGTCCTCGAGTAATACATCGAATGGTTTCTGTTGAGCGTCCAACCACTTAACCGCATCCGACTTAACAAACTTAAGGTTTCCACGCCAATCACCTGAAACTCTTCCAAATAACTTAAAACCTGCTTCATCAAGATCTACACCATAAAGATCCTGCCGCCCATTCATCGCACGCAGTGGAGCAACCACTCCCCCCGCAGCAAAACCCAATATCCCCACGCGAGTCTCTTTATTTAACTTTATAGCGGCAGCTAGAACATCAAAGACGCTGTGTGTCGGCCCAGCTTCCGAAAGCACCTCGCTTAAAACCGAACCATTTTGCACAAGCCGGGCACCTCGCAGAGTATGCTGCAATTCTGGCTCAGCACCTCCAGCATACCCGTTCATAAGCAGGGCGTTTAAGGCTTGGATACACCCGATTCGTCCCATTCTTTTTTGGATAAAATTTTCCCACCACCCCACTCGGTTTCGGACTGCTTTTTGCCATTAACATGCCAACGAGTTTCAATCCCATTTAACTGGCCATTCACATATTTTTTTTCCGACCATTTCGAACCGTCCATGCGCCAAATAACCCACTGACCATTGGCACGACCATCCACATATTTTCCAGTTCTAAAACGGCTACCATTCTTGTGAAAATAGGTCCAGACTCCCTCTTGCTTTCCATTCAAAAACTTACCTTCTACAGACTTTTTCCCATTATCATGATGATCGACAAAATCTCCATTAAACGGAGAATCATCAAGAAAGTAGGATTCTCCTTCTTCCTTTAATTTACCATCAGCCTGAACCTTCCCTGACTGAGCTGGCTTAATAGTGTATGTGGCCGCGGATTTAGAAGTATCAACAGATATCACCCCTTGATTTGAAGATGGGATATCGGTGGTTGGTGTAACAGATATTGAAATATCTCCTGATGAAATGTTCGTCTTTGCAGTTATGTCAGCCTGATTATCTGCAGGAGATGATTCTCCACAACCCATCAAAACAATAACCATCACACCAAACAGTATGGAAAGCACAAAATCCTTCATGTGCGAAATCAAAACACATGCTGGAATTCCTGACAAAACCAATTGTTGCTATTAGAGCACTTCACCCTTAATTTTTGGAAATTGGCTGTGGCGGAAAACCAGCCATTTTGCTCAAAAACCGCGTGACATCCTTTTCATCATTGCCCGAGATCTGCAAAGCCCAGATAGCATATATATCTCGGTGTAACGAATCGTTTAAGTATAATGAATTCAACGATCTTGCGCTCAAACTATTTGCTGAGTCTAGAGATTTTTCATTAATTAATTTAAGCAATGCTTGATCAATCATTAGATTACTATCTGGCGGACAAGCCAGATGCAGATTTAGGCGGTAAATTGATCGCAGAAGCCTGCCAATCCCTAAAACACAATCGGGATGAGTATTTGGCGCAAATAGGCAATGAAACAATAATTTCGAAACTAGTTGAAACTGCTGCCCTTTGGAAATCACCTGATTACAAGTTGCGAAAATTAGCCCTTGCTGCCGACCCAAAAGACACAGGTTTTCCCCGTGAGGTTCTCGCAGCTGGGCTGGATACATGCTTTGAAGAATGGACTCAGGAAAAATTTTTTAGCTTACTAAATCAAGAGGTTGGCGACCCAACTCGGCTTCAATCATATGGAAGTCTTTCAGGCCATTCATTAGCAATGGTGAATGGCCCAAAGCTCATTGCACAATTAGCTCCGGGTAATTTACCTGTACCCATCTTCCAATCGATTGCTTTCGGACTATTGCTCCGTTCGGCGCAATTTGTGAAGTGCGCTACTGGAAAGTCACTACTCCCTCGACTATTTGGACATTCCTTACATTACGTCGACCCAGGACTTGCTTCATCACTTGAAATAGCAGAATGGAAAGGGGGCAACGAAAAACTTGAAAGCGAACTATACAATGAAGCTGACTGCATCTTGGCCACCGGTCATGATAGCACCCTAGAATCAGTACGGAAACGCCTACCGTTGAACAAAAAATTTATTGGCTATGGAAACCGCATAAGCTTCGGATACGTCGAACAACTCGCAAATGAAGTGATGGGAACGCAAACGATAATCTCTCGCGCCGCGGATGATGTGATCGCATGGAACCAACAAGGCTGTCTCTCTCCTCAAGTTATATATATTGAAGAACTTGGAAACTTGAAACCCGATCAGTTTGCAGAAATGCTTGCAGAAGAACTGGCCAAGCGCAACAAGACTATACCACGAGGAAAACTATCGACAAAAGAAACCGCCGACATAACTAGCATTCGGCGCTTTTATAAAATTCGAGCAAAAAATAATATTGGTGCCATGCTATGGGAGAGCAAAGACTCCACTGATTGGACAGTTATACAAGAGGATGAAAAACAGTTTCAATCATCACCTCTAAACAGATTTATTTTTATCAAGCCGATAGAGAATCCTACAGAACTTATGCATATATTGGAACCTTACCGAGATAACATATCCACTATTGGCATAGCTGCAAGTGAAGCTAAATTGCGAGAATACGCCCAAGCCTTTGGACGGTGGGGAGCACCTCGAATTTGCCCTTTAGGCAAGATGCAGAGTCCTCCACTAGCTTGGCGACATGACGGACGCCCTCCCTTGGGAGATCTAATAAATTGGACCGATCTTGAAATTAATTAACTATGGAACTGAGAAAAACCTTTCAATTTGAAGCCGCACATTATCTTCCTAATCTACCAAAGGAGCATAAATGTCATCGATTACATGGACACAGTTTCAAAGCGGAAATTGTTGTCGAAGGTGAATGCGATCCTAAACTAGGCTGGGTAATGGATTATGCTGATATTTCAAATGTATTTAAACCACTTTGGGAACAATTAGATCACCATTGCCTGAATGAAATAGACGGGTTAGAAAACCCCACCAGTGAAAACTTGGCCCTCTGGATTTGGGAACGTTTACAACCAAAACTACCACTTTTATCTGCTGTAGAGGTTGCAGAAACCTGTACAGCCCGCTGTGTCTACCGCGGTGTTTAATATCAATAACATCTACTGATTCCGATTGCGCTTAAAACCTGTTTAAATTATTGTCTTCGGCCCAAAAGAGATAAAGATCAGTTACAATATGAGCGATACGGAAAAAACAACAGCTAGCAAAGGCCTTGAAGGGGTTGTTGCCGCAACCACAAAATTGAGTGATGTTCGAGGATTAGATGGCGAACTGATATATTGTGGATACAATATAAACGAATTAGCAGGAAAGGCCACTTATGAAGAAGTAGTTCATTTGCTTCATCGAGGAAAACTTCCCAATTCAACTGAACTAGCTGCATTGAAAGCTGAACTGGCTGCTGCCAGAAAACTCCCGGATGGCGTGGTTGAACTGATAAAGCAGCTACCTAATGACGCTTCGCCAATGCGAGCTATACGCACTGTCGTTTCCGCTCTTGCATGCTACGAACCACCCGAGGCTCAAGATTCACTGGAGGATCAGGAAAAACGAGCTATCAAGCTCATTGCCCAAGTACCAGTCATAACTGCTTATTTCCATTTATCTCGCCAAGGCAAACCATTGCCAGAATCAGATCCAAGCCTAGGTGAAGCCGCTAACTTCCTTTACCTCGTTGATGGTGAAAAACCGAGCGAAGCAAAGGAAAAGACAATAGACATGTGCTACATTCTGCATGCTGACCATGGAATGAATGCTTCTACTTTCTCAGCTCGAGTAACCATAGCTACGTTAAGCGGAATGTACTCTGCTATAACCTCTGCAATAGGCACACTCAAAGGCCCTTTACATGGCGGTGCAAATGAAGGCGTTATCAAAATGCTTCAAGAAATTGGCAGTGTCGAAAAAGTCGATGAGTTCGTGGCAGACTGTCTTAAAAACAAAAAGAAAATTATGGGCATCGGCCACCGAGTATACAAAGTACTAGACCCTCGAGCACCACATCTCAAGGCCATGGCCAAAAAACTAAGTGGAGAATTAGGGGATACCAAGTGGTTGGACATGAGTGAACGTATTCGAGACATCATGGTTACCGAGAAAAACCTTCATCCAAATGTAGATTTTTACTCCGCCACTGTATACTATTCACTTGGAATCCCGACCGATCTGTTTACACCAATCTTTGCTATTGCAAGAACCTCGGGATGGACAGCACATGTTCTAGAACAATTGGCTGACAATCGATTAATTCGCCCTAAAAGCCTTTACGACGGGCCAGACGATTTAAAGTACACACCAGTAGGTGATCGTTAATTAAACTATTAATCGATTGTAGCTTACTGCACCTAAATTCCGGTGCCTATCCTTGGGCCAATGGTATGACCTGTATCTACGGTAAGAATATGCCCAGTGACTTTTCGACATATAATCATAGAGAAAATAGCATCTGCTATATCTTTAGGTGAACTTACCTTATCAAGTAACCCTTCCTGAGCTTTTTTGTTGCGAACCTCTTGATAGCTTTCACCCAAACCTTTTTTCAACCACTCCCCCTCAATAAACCCTGGAGCCACAGCATTAACACGAATCTTCGGTCCAAAAGTTCGAGCCAAAGAAAGTGTTAGATTAATAACACCAGCCTTGGATGAACAGTAGGGTATTGAACTCCCAACTCCTGTAATCCCGGCTACACTCGCCGTGTTTACTATCACTCCAATTTCGCTGGACTCAAGAACTTGCCGCGCTGCTCTAGCGCATTGAAAAGGACCTTTTAAATTCACACCCATAATAAGATCCCAATCTTCATCCTGCACATCATCTAGATTTTGAAAATTGATAAAGCGTGTCACACCGGCATTATTGATCAGAATATCTAACTTACCGAACGATTCTACCGTCTCTGAAATAATTTTTCTGCAATCGTGATCTGAAGCAACATCACCCTTTACCACCAAAGTCTTTACCCCTAACGATTGGCATTCTTCTGACACCTTATTCGCAAGATCCATGGTTCGATTACAGTTAATGGCCACATTACAACCATGCTGGGCCAATTTAATAGCGGTTGCCGCACCAACTCCCCTACTGCCTCCAGTTATAAGCGCTACTCTTCCATTCAAGTCCATGCACCAGATCATCACTGACTGCGAAGCTGGTGCCAATCTATTTGACCAAGCACTTGGCTTGCTCTGTTCTTTCGAGACTATTACTTTCCCCTAAGCCATGCTCCAGTCGATCAATTATATTAAGGCTGCCTTTTGCTCAATATTATTTGTAGCTGGGCAACTTGTAATTTTTCATAGCTGGGCAGAAGAGGAGCCGCCTTTCGGCTTGATTGATCGAGGACTGTGGACGAACACAAGACTGATGGGCACTCCCGAGCCACCTCCTCCATTTAAAGCCGTTCCAGTTTATACTAATCAAGTATGGCGTTCCCCTATGTTTCTCGCTGCTGAGCCGCAAACAAAAAGACTTCTAGCCCTTCTACACCATGGCCAAGGAAAGCCAACACAACTAGTCGCTTTTGAAGATAATCCAAAAGTAGAAAAACGCGAAACACTACTAGAGTTGCCAGGTCGCAATGTATACTCATTTTGTTTTGATCCCAAGTATGCCGAAAATGGTTTTATTTATCTCTTTAGTAATCTGAACTTAGAAGCATTCGAAGGCAAAAAAGCCAATAGAATTTCTCGAGTCACACTATCAAAAAGTTCTCCAACTATTGATCTAGACTCGGAACACATCATCATCGAATGGCGTTCCGGTGGACACGACGGAGGAGGGATTGACTTCGGACTAGACGGAATGCTTTATATTTCAACAGGTGACGGCACTAGCGATTCTGATACCTGGCTCTCCGGTCAAACTTTGGATGATTTACTAGGAGGAGTTTTACGGATTGATATTCGTGAGACTAGTACTGAAGACCCTTACAAGATCCCCAAAAACAACCCC
>Ga0066836_10000357_pt1 | contig 21351 bp, 20 predicted proteins | sample ETNtaG_18_FD_71568 | JGI IMG/M metagenome (GOLD analysis project Ga0066836, IMG submission 71568) | Marine microbial and viral communities from oxygen minimum zone, Eastern Pacific Ocean - ETNP201302SV91 | ecosystem: Environmental > Aquatic > Marine > Oceanic | place: Pacific Ocean: Eastern... | reverse complement strand
CGAAGACTAAAAATGCACAGAAGAACTCTACAGAGAATTCTTTCTAAAAGATCTCCTAAGTAATTTTAAATAATTTTTTTATTTTTAATAAATTTGGTAGCAAAAATAATAATATCAATATTTTAAATAGTTCAGCTAATAAAAAAGGCTGAGCTCCTATTTCAAATATAGGTTTTTCCCAACCAATCAGTAAACCCAACCAAATCATACCAAAAATATAAATAAAACTTACTGAAAAAATTAATTTAAAAAAATTATTTATTAATCCTTTTTCATACTTTAAAAAACCAACCACATAAACTGCTACTAAAAAACCAAGAAGGTAACCCATAGTAGGGCCAGTAAAATAAATTAAGCCGACACCTTTTTCTGGTGTACCAGCAAACACAGGCAAACCGTAAATTCCTTCAAATAAATATAGACTTACTGTGAGCAAACCTATTTTTGAACCCAATGTTATTCCCAAAAATAAAACTACAAAAGTTTGCATTGTCATTGGGACTGGATAAAAAGGAATTTTAATTTTTGCAGATAATGTTAGTAATAAAGTTCCAAATATTGATATTAAAATAATTTTTAGAATTTTATTTACTTCATATTTTTTAACAGCTTCCATATTTGATACCATACAACTTTTTTTGTTTAAATCTAGCTTTTTGTAAGATCAATAAATACATCTTCTAAATTACCTTCATCAGTTGAAATATCATAAATCTCCATTCCAGCATCTTTAATTTTATTAATTATTTCCTCTATTTTATGTTTCTTTCTTTCATATAAAGCTATTATTTCATTATTTGATTTATTAGAAAATTTTATTCCGTTAGTATTTTTTGAATCAATAGAAATTACTTTATCTACTTTGAAAATAATTTTTTTTGTTTTTATGCTCTCTAATAGATTATTTGTTGTATCAAGTTTAACTAGATTTCCTCTATTTAATATTGCAATTCTATTGCACATTTCCTCAGCTTCATACATTAGATGCGTAGTAAGTATTATTGTTACTCCTTTTTTATTAAGAGCTTTAACGTTCTCCCATAAGTTTTGTCGAAGTTCTACATCAACTCCAGCAGTAGGTTCATCTAAAACTAAAATAGGTGGTCTGTGAACCATAGCTTTAGCAATCAAAAGTCGCCTTTTCATACCCCCCGATAAACTTCTAGCATAAGAGTTGGCCTTTTTTTCAAGAGAAACTATTTTTAATATTGTGTCTGTTATTCTATCTTTTTTTGGTATTCCATATAATCCTGCTTGAAGTTCTAAAAGTTTTCTTGGACTAAAAAAAGCATCAAGATTTACTTCTTGTGGAACAATTCCTATAGAGGATCTAACTTGTCTCGGATTTTTATCTAGATCATAACCCCATACATTAACATCGCCAGAATTTTTTATGACAGTTCCAGCTAATATGTTTAAGAAGGTTGTTTTTCCAGCGCCATTAGGTCCAAGAAGTCCAAAAATTTCACCCTCATTCACCTCTAAGTTTAAATTGTTTAACGCTCTAACCTCGTTTGATGAATTTTTAGAATAAACCTTAGTTAATTTTTCTACTTTTAATGCACTTTTTTTATTCATAACTAATTATTTAGCTTTTATATATCCATAACAGTAATTAAAATAGGTTAATATTGTTTCATGAATTCCATAAAAAAAACTGATCATTTTTATCTAATCGACGGTTCTGGGTATATTTTTAGAGCATATTACGCGCTGCCTCCTCTTTCAAGAAAGAGTGATGGATTACCAACTGGAGCAGTTAGTGGATTTTGTTCTATGTTGTTTAAATTGTTAGAAGAATCTAGATCTGATGATTCAGATAATAAACCAACACATTTTGCAGTTATATTTGATTCTGCAAGAAAAAATTTTAGAAATGATATTTATAGCGAATATAAAGCTAATCGAACAGATGCGCCTGAAGATTTAGTTCCCCAGTTCGAATATATAAGAAAATCCGTTGAAGCGTTTAATTTACCATCCATAGAGCTAATTAATTATGAGGCCGATGATTTAATTGCGACCTATGCAAAAAAAGTAATTAATGAAGGAGCTAAAGTGACAATCATTTCGTCAGATAAAGATTTAATGCAATTAGTTTCTGACGATATCAGATTATACGATCCTATGAAAAGTAAAGTTTTAGGTGAAAAAGAAGTTATTGAAAAATTTGGAGTTAAACCTAATCAGGTGATTGATGTGCAATCATTGGCTGGAGATTCTTCTGATAATATTCCAGGAGTTCCAGGAATAGGTATAAAAACAGCTTCTGAACTTATTAATAAGTATAAAACATTAGATACACTCTTAGAAAGAGCTAAAGAAATACCTCAAAACAAAAGAAGAGAAACTTTATTAGCAAATAAAGACAAAGCTATTTTAAGCAGAAAGTTAGTTACTCTTAAGGACAATGTTCCAGTTAAAGAAGATCTTAATAGTTTTATTTTAAAAGATGTGCAGAAAGAAAAACTTTATGATTTTTTAAGAGAAATGGAATTTAACAAATTATTAAGTAGAGCAATAGGTTTTTATGGCACAGAAGAAAATAAAAAAACTAAATCAATTAACCCTAGAATGCAGTTAGATACAATTAATGTTAAAGGTTATGAAAGTATTATCGATGAAAAAGCTTTAGATAAATGGATAAAAATTTTAAACGAACAATCAGTTATTGCAGTTGATACAGAGACTTCTTCACTAAATCCTCTGGATGCTGATCTTATTGGTATTTCATTTAGTTATGCATCAAATAAAGCATGCTATATACCATTAGCTCATAAAAATATAAAAGGTTTAAAAAAAGAAATAGTATTAAAAAAAATTAAACCAATTTTAGAAGATCCTAGTATAAAAAAAGTTGGGCAAAATATTAAATTTGATTTTCTTATTCTTCAACAAAGTAATATTGAAATAACTCCTCTAGAAGACACAATGTTAATTTCATACACATTAGATGCCGGCGCTAATAGACATAATTTAGATACATTATCTGAAATTCACCTAAATCATAAAACTATTTCTTATAAAGAATTAGTCGGAACTGGGAAAAATAAATTGAATTTTTCTGACATTGCATTAGATAAAGCCACCGAATACGCGGCCGAGGATGCCGATGTAACGTTAAGACTTTATAATCATCTTAAAGCAAGACTCGATGATGAAAAATTAAATAAAGTTTATGAAGTTTTTGAAAAACCTATGATAAAGTTATTATCTAAATTAGAGCTTAATGGTATTAAGGTTGATGATACATATCTCAAAAAACTTTCAAAAAATTTTGAAGAGAAATTAAAAAAGATAGAAAAAGAAATATATTCAATAGCCAGAAAAGAATTTAATATTGCTTCTCCAAAGCAGCTTGGTGAAATAATTTATAATGAACTTAAGATTACAAAATTAAAGAAAACAAAAAAGGGAAGTCCAGCAACAAGCGCAAAAATACTAGAAGACCTTGCTCTTGCAGGACATAAATTTCCCAATCTAATTTTAGAATGGAGACAAATTTCAAAGCTTAAAAATACTTATTCAGATGCTTTGCAAGAACACATAAGCGAGAAAACAAAAAGAGTTCATACATCTTTTTTATTAGCCGCTACAAATACTGGTAGACTAGCTTCTAGTGATCCAAATTTGCAAAATATTCCAATTAAATCATTGGAAGGAAAAGAAATTAGAAAAGCTTTTATCGCTGATAAAAAAAATGTTTTAATTTCTGCCGATTACAATCAAATAGAAATGAGAATTTTAGCCGATATGGCTGATGTAAAAGAATTAAAAAAAGCTTTTCAAAATAATGAAGACATTCATAGCTTGACAGCAAGTCAGGTTTTTAATGTACCAATTAATGATGTCAACGAAGATCTAAGAAGAAAAGCTAAAACAATTAATTTTGGAATCATTTATGGAATTACGCAATATGGATTAGCCAAACAAATTTCAGTGTCGAATCAAGAAGCCTTGGATTTTATAAATGCTTATTTTAAAAAATTTCCTCAAATAAAAGATTATATGAATTCGACAATAAGCACATGTAGAAGACAAGGATATGTCAGTAATATTTTTGGTAGAAGAATTCATCTTAGAGGAATTAACGACAAAAATTTTAGCATTAGAAGTTTTCAAGAACGGGCAGCAATTAATGCTCCAATACAAGGTTCAGCAGCAGATATTATTAGGTTAGCTATGATAAAAATAAATCAACTAATCAAAGAAGATAAAAAATTACAAACAAAAATGTTGTTGCAAATACATGATGAGCTTATATTTGAATGTTTAGAAAAAGATAAAGAATACGTAAAAAAAACTATTAAAGAAGCAATGATATCAATTTCAAAATCTGAGCATCATATGTTTTCAATTCCATTAGAAGTTAATATAAACTCAGGATATAATTGGGGTGAAGCGCATTAATAATCGTAATGGTTGCCCAATTTGTGACAATTTAGTATTTCTATACTGATACATAGATTTAATTATGAGTCATACGATAGCATTAGTAGATGATGATAGAAACATACTTACAAGTATAAGTATGGCTTTAGAGAACGAAGGATTTAAAGTACAAACATATATAGATGCAGAAAATGCACTAATTGGTATTAGTAGAAATCCACCTGATCTTGCCGTAATAGATATTAAAATGCCAGGCATGGATGGGGAAGAACTGCTTAAGAGATTAAGAAAAAAAACTACAATACCAATATTATTTTTGACCTCAAAAGATGATGAAGTAGATGAATTATTAGGTTTAAAGTTGGGTGCAGATGATTTTATTAAAAAGTCAGGTGGATTTTCTCTAAAAGTTTTAATTGAAAGAATAAGAGTTCAGCTAAGAAAAAAAAATATTAATGTAGAAGAATCAAAAAATCTTATTAAACATGGAAAGCTTGTACTCGATCCATCTCAACTCGAGTGTTCTTGGGACGGAAAATCACTTCCAGAAAAACTTACAACAACAGAGTTTTTAATTGTCAAAGAATTAGCAAAAAGACCTGGTATAATTAAGGAAAGAGCACAATTAATGGATATTGCTTATAAAGATAATAATGATATTGAAGATAGAACTATAGATAGTCATGTAAAAAGAATTAGAAAAAAATTCAAGAAAGTTGATCAAAATTTTTCTGCAATAGAGACAAGATATGGTAGCGGTTATAGATGGAACGTTAGTTAATGGCATTAAATTTTTTAAGCTCTAGCTCTATTTTAAAGAAATTCTTAATTTTTAATTTTATTGTTTTTTTAGTATTAAGTATTTTTACATTTCTATATCTTGAAGATATTGAGCCAAATCTAGTTAATAATAGATCCAAACAACATGATAAAATTATAAATAATACATCCAATCACATTAATAGATTAAATATTGAATTTAATAAGGAAGGCATTACAGAATTTTTATTATCTACAAGATTTTTATTTCAAAATCTAGATCGTGTTCAATTATATGATTTAAATTCAAAAATATTAGCCGATACTGTCACCTTAGATTTGGCTGAAGATATTTTTAGTCCCAGCGAAAGCATTCAACAAACATCAATTGGTAAATCAGAGGAAGATTTAAATATAAATGAGGATTTAGTTTTAAAAAAAACAGGTACTTTTAATACTGAAAATTATGTAAAAGAATATTCTATAAAAAAGAATATTGGTAATAAATTAGCTATAAGAGAAACAATCAATAATAATTTTTATGTCATTACAATAGATTCAATCACTATAGATGGAGAAAATAAAGGATATATTGTTGTTTCCGAAATTGCCAATGACATATTAATAGCTGTTGAAGAAAGAAAAAACTTTATTTTAAGATCAGTTTTTATAGCAGCTCTTGTAATTTTGATTTTCTCAGTTTTTCTAAATAAATATATTTTAAAGCCAATACGATCCTTGGTTTTATATACAAGAGCCATTAAAGAAAAGGACGTAAAAATTGAGAAACATGAAAAATACTTACTTAGAAAAGATGAAGTAGGACAATTGTCAAGATCTTTAACAGAAATGACCGAAGATCTTTATAAAAGAATTAATATTGCTGAAACATTTTCGTCTGATTTAGCTCATGAAATACGTAATCCGTTAACTTCATTAAAGGGAGCTTCTGAGGTTTTAGAGAATACATCAGATAGTGATAAGAGAAAAAAATTAATAAAGGTGATTAGCCACGATGTAGAAAGAATTGAAAGGTTAATTACAGATTATTCGCAAATGCTTAAAGATGAAGCTTCTTTATCTAGAGCTAAAATGATAAAAATTGACCTTTCAAATGTTGTAAAGTCAGTAGTTGAAGATTTTAATAGTGATTTACAGAACTCAAATAAGAATATTCAAATAAAAATAAATAGTTCGAGTCTAAATGGATCAAAATTAACCGTTATGGGAGTTGAAGTAAAACTTGAACAAATTATAGCAAATCTTTTAGATAATGCAGTTTCATTTAGCCCAGTAAATGGAAAAATATCAGTTGAATGTGCTTTAAGAAAAAAAAATGCACATTTAGTCATAGAAGATGAAGGTCCGGGTTTTAATGAAAAAAATATTGATAAGGTATTCAATAGATTTTATAGCAATAGACCAGAAAAGTTTGGTGAACACTCTGGCTTAGGCTTAAATATTGTAAAAAATATTGTAGAGCTTCATGGTGGTTCAATTTTAGCTTCCAATCAATCTGATGACAAAAAGGGAGCGAGAATTGAGGTTCTCTTACCAATTTGTAAATAACTATTATGAGTAATAAGTTGATAATTTTATATCAAATTGCTAAATAGTTAAGACTTATGCCAGAAGATTTTAAAGTTAAAGATATAAACCAAGCAGATTTTGGAAGAAAAGAAATTTCAATAGCCGAAACAGAAATGCCTGGATTAATGGCACTTAGAAAAGAATTTAAAGAAAAAAAACCTTTAAAGGGAGCTAGAATTTTAGGATGTTTACACATGACCATTCAGACTGCAGTTTTAATAGAAACTCTGGTTGAATTGGGAGCAGATGTTAGATGGTCCTCATGTAATATTTTTTCTACACAAGATCATGCTGCAGCAGCAATAGCAAAAACGGGAGTTCCAGTTTATGCATGGAAGGGTGAAACTGAAAAAGAGTATTGGTGGTGCATAAAACAAACAATAGAAGGGAAAAAAAATTGGAAACCAAATATGTTGTTAGATGATGGAGGAGATTTAACAGCTCTAATGCATAAAGAATATAAAAATCTTTTAAAAGAAGTTAAAGGTCTTTCAGAAGAAACAACAACAGGAATAAAAGCCTTAAAAAAAATGGAAGCAGAAAAAAAACTTTTGGTTCCAGCAATTAATGTTAACGATTCAGTAACAAAATCTAAATTTGATAATTTATATGGTTGTAGAGAAAGTTTAGTTGATGGAATTAAAAGAGCCACAGATGTTATGATGTCAGGAAAAACTGCTATAGTGGCAGGATTTGGAGATGTAGGGAAAGGAAGCGCTGCATCACTAAGGCAAAGTGGAGCAAGAGTGATGGTAACTGAAGCTGATCCAATTTGTGCTCTACAAGCAGCCATGGAAGGATATGAAGTCGTCTTGATGGAAGAAGCAATTAGTAATGCCGATATAGTTGTAACCGCAACTGGTAATAGAGATATTGTTACAGCGGATCATATGAGAAAAATGAAAGATCGTTCCATACTATGCAATATAGGTCATTTTGATAACGAAATTCAGGTTGAAGCTCTAAAAAATTATAAATGGACAGAAATAAAACCTCAAGTACATGAAATAGAATTTCCAGATAAAAAAAGAATACTTCTTTTAGCCGAAGGAAGATTGGTCAATCTAGGATGTGCCACTGGCCACCCAAGTTTTGTTATGAGTGCATCATTTACGAATCAAACTATAGCGCAAATAGAACTATGGAATAATTCTGAAAAATATGAAAAAAAAGTTTATGTTTTGCCAAAGCATTTGGATGAAAAAGTTGCGATGCTTCACTTGAATAAAGTTGGGGCCAAATTAACCAAACTATCAAAAGATCAAGCTGATTATATTAGCGTTAATGTAAAAGGACCATTTAAACCAGATAGCTATCGCTACTAAGAATTAGTAGTTAAATGCAATTAAAATCACTAAAAGATACAGAAAATCTTTCACGAAGAATTGCTAGAATTATAAAATCTGGAGATACAATTTTTCTTTACGGGGAAATTGGAAGTGGCAAGACTACATTTGTTCGTTTTTTAATAAATAATCTAGAAGAAGAAAATAATATTAAAAAAAGTGATATATTGAGTCCTACATTTAATATAGTTTATGATTATAAAATTAAAAAAATAAAGATATACCATTACGACTTATATAGATTGAAAAATTATAAGGATGTATTGGAATTGGGGCTGTTTGAGATTTCAGAAGATCATATTAAAATTATAGAATGGCCAGAACTTATTAAATCAAAACCAAAAAACAGAATTGATTTTTTATTTAGTTATTCTAAAGGGTTAGATTCTAGAAAAGTTGGAATTAATGGTTTTGGCAAATGGAAAGATTATAAATTTAATGAAATCTAAAATAATTCCAATTATAGGCGACGCTTCATTTAGAAGATTTTATAGATTTAAATCAGGAAAAATTAGCAAAATTATTGTTATAGCAAAAAAAGAAAAATATAAAAATTTAATCGCCTATTCTCAGATTAATAAATTTTTAAGGGATAATAAAATATTAGCACCAAAACTGTATGAGCATAATTTTTCAAAAGGTTTTATTGTTATAGAAGATTTTGGAGATTTATCATTTCACAGAGTATTGGTTAACAGAAAAAATAAATTTACAGTTTATAGGAAACTTGTAAATTTTCTTATTAAAATACAAAAAATAAAACCTAAATCAAAATTAAATGGCATTATAAATAAACCTTATAAATTGGATAAATATTCAAGTAGATATTTACATTTAGAATCTGATTTATTTTTTGATTGGTATTTGCCTTTATTTTTTAAAAAGAAAAAAATCAAAAAAATTAAAGTAAAAGCTAAAAAAATTTTATCAAAACTTTATAACAAAATTAATTTTTCTAATTCGTGTTTTGTGCATAGGGACTACCATATTCAAAATTTGATGAAAATTAATGGAAATGTAGGCATAATTGATAGTCAAGATGCTTTAATAGGGAATCCGGCTTACGACCTAGCCTCAATAGTTGATGATGTGAGATTAAAAACATCCAACAAATTAAAAAAAGAAATTTATAAATATTATTTAAGAAAGACAAAAAAAAAATATAGAATTAATTCTAAAGAATTTTCAGAAGATTTTAATATACTGTCTGTGCAAAGAAATTTGAAGATCATAGGTATATTTTCTAGACTTTTCAAAAGAGATAAAAAAAATATATATTTAAAGTTAATTCCATATGCGTGGAAGCTAATAGAAGAAAGAATGGATTCTAAAATTTTCTCAGATTTGAAAAACATATTAGATGAAAACATTTCAAAAAAAATTAGAAAAAAAATTATAATTTGATGAAAGTACCAGTTCTCTTCCCAAAAATCTTTGACTATCCATTTACTTACGAAAGTGAAATATCTGAAAAATTAAATCCAGGCGATTTTGTTAAAGCTCCATTTGGAACAAACGAGATTACAGGAGTAGTTTGGACCAAAGAACAAAAAACTGAAAAAAAATTTAAAATAAAAAAAATTTCAAGAAAATTAAAAGTGGAAAAGTTAAGTTTTGAAATGATTGAATTTATATCTTGGTTCTCAAGATACAATTTAGTTCCTTTAGGAATGTCTCTCAAAATGTGTTTATTAAATAAAGAAGTTGTGGAAAAAAATTTTAAAAGTGAATTTAATAAATTTAAAATAAAAAATAAAAAAAATAATATTTTATTAAATGAAGAGCAAAAAAAATCACTAACTTATATTAGAAATATTGGAAAAAAATTTAATGTAAATGTGTTACAAGGTGTAACAGGATCAGGAAAAACTCTAGTCTATTTTAATAGAATTAAGGATTTTGTTAATAAGGGTTATCAAGCATTAATATTACTTCCAGAAATTGCCTTAACAGATCAGTTTAGTAGAAGATTTGAAGAATTTTTCGGTTCAGAACCAGCAATCTGGCACTCAGCTAAATCTAAAAAAAATAAAACAATAATATGGAAGGGTATTACAGAAGGAAAAATTAAAATTTTAATAGGAGCCAGATCATCACTTTTTCTACCTTTTAAAAATTTAGGAATAATTGTTGTAGATGAAGAGCATGACGTTTCCTACAAACAAGATGAGGGAGTTTCTTATAATGCAAGAGATATGGCAATTACAAAAGCCTTACTTGAAAAAATTCCTATAAGTTTAGTAACATCAATTCCCTCTATAGAAACTTATAATAATATTGTAAATAAAAAATATTATTTAACCAGATTATACAAGAGATACAAAGATGCATCTTTACCTAATATAGAGATAATAAATTTACATACAGAGACATTAAACAAAGAATCTTGGATCGCAAGTAAGACAATATTTAAAGTTAATGAATACTTAAAAAAGGGAGATCAAGTTTTATTTTTTTTAAATAGAAGAGGTTATTCTCCTTTTGTTTTATGTAAAAAGTGCGGATACAAATTTCAATGCCCAAATTGCTCAGTTAATCTTAATTATCATAAAAATTTAAATAGACTTCTCTGTCATTATTGTGGTCATAAATCTTCATTATCTAGAGTTTGCAAAAAAAATAAAAAATGTGATTTATTATTTTGCGGACCTGGAGTTGAGAGAGTTTTTTTAGAACTAAAAAAAATATACCCAAACAAAAAAATAGAAATATTTTCGAGCGATACGTTATTAAAAAGTAAATCAATCAATGAACTTTTAAAAAAAGTTGAAAAACAAAAAATCGATATTTTAATAGGAACTCAATTACTATCGAAAGGATTTCATTTTCCAAAATTAAACTGTATCGTAGTTGTTGATGGAGATTTTTCTTCTCACGGATACGATCTTAGAGCCGCAGAAAAAAATGTACAATTATATCATCAATTAGCAGGTAGGGCGGGAAGAAGTGGAGATTTATCAACTATCTTTTTTCAAACTTATACGCCTGAAGATGAAGTTCTCATTAATATATCAAAAAATGATCCAAATCTTTTTTTAAAGAAAGAGTTAGAACTAAGAAAGAAAAAAAAGCTCCCACCTTTTTACAGACTTATCTCTTTAATTATTTCTGGAAAGAATGAAATTTTAATTATGAAATTTGCATCAAACATTAAATCAAAGCTTCCTCAAATAAGTAGTGAAGTAGATGTTTTGGGTCCAGTTCTTGCCCCAATTAATAAAATAAGAAAAAAACATAGGTGCAGAATTTTGATAAGATATCCAAAAAATTTGTTTATACAAAAATATTTATCTAAATCTCTTAATAAAATAAAGATAATACCAGGAATAAAACTAGAGGTTGATGTAGATCCTATTAATTTCAGTTAAACAAAGGGTTTATTGCTCATATCGAATGACAAAAAGAGACAATAGAAAATGTTGAATTTGCTCAAATAATCTCATACAAAACGAGTCTTTTAGGAGAAAAAATTGAGTTCAAAATCAACATTTTCAAATTCAACATCAAAAAGTTATGCTTTAGCTCTTTATGAAATTTCTAAAGAAAGCTCAGAGCTAAATAAGACAGAAACAGAAATGAAAAGCTTGCATGCCTTATTAAATGAAAGTAGCGATTTTAAAGAAATGATTTTAAGTCCCACAGTAAAGAAAGAAGATAAAAAAAATGTAATAATTTCAATAGCAGAAAAAAATAACTTTTCAGAAAATTTAAAGAAGTTTTTAGGATTTTTGGCAATTAAAAATAGATTATTTTATTTAAGCAATATTATAGAAAGTTTTCTTAGTCTAGTTTCCAACAATAAAGGTGAATTAAAGGCTAAGCTCATTTCCTCAAAAGCATTGTCTTCGGATGAAATAGATAATATTAAGAACGAATTATCTAAAGATTTTAAAACCTCACTAAATTTAGATTATAAACATGATAAAGATTTGATAGCTGGTCTTATTATTCAAATTGGTAGCATAATGATTGATACTTCGATTAGAACCAAATTAAAAAAAATAGAAAAAAATATGTTAGAGGCATAGAATGCAAATTAATCCTTCAGAAGTTACAAAAATTTTAAAAGAACAAATTAAAAAATTTGGAGAAAAAGCAGAAGTTTCAGAAGTGGGACAAGTGCTTTCAGTAGGCGATGGTATTGCTCGAGTTTATGGATTAGATAATGTTCAGGCGGGTGAAATGGTCGAATTTTCTGGGGGGATAAAAGGAATGGCTCTAAATTTAGAAAATGACAATGTTGGAGTAGTTATATTTGGCGATGATAGAACCATAAAAGAGGGTGACGTTGTAAAAAGAACCCAAGCTATAGTAGATACACCAGTCGGAAAAAATTTATTAGGTAGAGTTGTTGATGCGTTAGGAAATCCAATAGATGGAAAAGGAGACTTAGATAAAAAATTAAAAAGAAAAAGAGTTGATGTAAAAGCTCCTGGTATAATTCCGAGAAAATCTGTAAATCAACCAATGCAAACTGGACTTAAAGCAATAGATAGCTTGATTCCAATTGGCAGAGGGCAACGAGAATTAATTATAGGCGACAGACAAACAGGAAAGACTGCTGTTGCAATTGATACAATTATTAATCAGAAAGAAATAAATAAATCTGGAGAAGAAAAAGATAAACTTTATTGTATTTATGTAGCCATAGGCCAAAAAAGATCAACCGTTGCTCAAATTGTCAAATCTCTGGAAGAAGCTGGTGCTATGGAATATACAACAATTGTTTCTGCTACGGCATCTGATCCAGCCCCACTTCAATTTTTAGCCCCATATACTGGATGTACGATGGGTGAATATTTTAGAGATAACGGAATGCATGCTTTAATTATTTATGATGACCTATCAAAACAAGCAGTTGCTTATAGACAAATGTCTCTTTTGTTAAGAAGACCACCAGGGAGAGAAGCTTATCCAGGGGATGTTTTTTATTTACATAGTCGATTGTTAGAAAGAGCAGCAAAACTTAACGATGATAATGGAGGAGGATCCCTTACAGCTTTACCTATAATAGAAACCCAAGCCGGAGATGTTTCTGCATATATTCCAACGAATGTAATTTCAATTACAGATGGACAAATATTTCTGGAAACAGAATTGTTTAATCAAGGAATAAGACCAGCAGTTAATGTTGGATTATCCGTATCCAGAGTTGGTTCAGCAGCGCAGACCAAAGCAATGAAGAAAGTTGCTGGTTCAATAAAATTAGAATTAGCACAATATCGAGAAATGGCAGCTTTTGCACAATTTGGTTCTGATTTGGACGCATCAACACAAAAATTATTAAACAGAGGATCTAAGTTAACTGAACTTTTAAAACAAGATCAATATTCTCCCATGCCGGTAGCGCAACAAGTAATTGCAGTTTTTTCAGGAGTTAGGGGTTTTTTGGATGATGTAGAATTATCTAAAATAAGAAGTATTGAAAAACAAATTTATGAAGAAATTAAATCATCTGGTCCAGAAATTATAGATAGTATTAATAATACAGGAAAGTTAGAAGAAGAGATTGAGAAAAAATTAATTTCAATTATTCAAAATTTTAAAAAAAATAAATAAATATTATGCCAAGTTTAGATGATTTAAAAAAAAGAATTTCAAGTGTTAAATCCACTCAAAAAATAACTAAAGCTATGAAAATGGTAGCTGCGGCTAAGTTAAGAAAAGCTCAAGAAAGTGCTGAGAAAGGAAGACCCTTTTCAGAAAAAATGAATAATATTATACTCAACCTAAGCAATTCAATTTCAGACAAAAATAATGCATCTAAATTTCTAATTGGAACGGGGAAAGATCATGTTCATTTATGTGTGGTTATTACTGCTGACAGAGGTCTTTGCGGTGGATTTAATACAAACATATGCAGAAAAGCGAAAAGTTATTTTGATAAAATTATAAAGGATGGAAAAACACTTAAAATATTTACAGTGGGCTCAAAGGGTCACGATCAATTAAAAAGAGCATATGGAGGCTATATAGTAGAAAAAATAAATTTCAAAGGTTTTAAAAAAATTAGCTACAAAGAGGCTGAAGAAATTGGAAATAGAATTATTAAACTGTTTAATGAAAATCAATTTGATGTTTGTAAAATATTTTATAATAAATTTAAAAATGTAATTACACAAACTCCTCAAATTCAGCAAATTATACCGGTTGAAAATAATGAGAAAGATAAAGATAAAAAAACAGAAAATTATTACGAATTTGAACCAGAAGAAAATGAAATATTAAACCATTTACTTCCAAGAAATATATCGACTCAAATTTTTAAAGCTTTTCTTGAAAATGCAGCTAGTGAACAAGGTTCTAGAATGACAGCTATGGATAATGCAACTAGAAACGCTGGTGATCTAGTTGAAAAATTGACCATAACTTATAATAGAAGCAGACAAGCAGCTATTACAAAAGAACTTATTGAAATTATATCAGGAGCTGAAAGTTTATAATTATATGACAAGCAAATCTGGAAAAATTACACAAATTATAGGAGCAGTAGTCGATGTTAAATTTGAAGAACAACTTCCTGAGATACTGACAGCACTAGAGTGCAGTAATTCTGGAAGTAGATTGGTGTTAGAAGTTGCTCAACATTTAGGAGAAACCGCAGTAAGAACTATTGCGATGGATAGTACAGAAGGTCTTAAAAGAGGTGATGAAGTAACTAATACAGGATCTCCCATCAAGGTTCCGGTTGGTCCAGAAACTTTAGGAAGAATAATAAATGTTATTGGAGAACCAATAGATCAAAAAGGTAAAGTTCCAGCAAAAGAAAGTTGGCCTATACATAGACCGGCACCAAAATTTACTGATCAATCAACTGAAACAGAAATATTAGTCACAGGGATAAAAGTTGTCGACTTACTAGCACCTTATTCCAAGGGAGGAAAAATAGGTTTATTTGGAGGAGCTGGTGTCGGAAAAACTGTAATTATTATGGAATTGATTAATAATATTGCAAAAGCTCACGGCGGATTTTCTGTCTTTGCTGGAGTTGGTGAAAGAACAAGAGAAGGAAACGATCTATATCATGAGATGATTGAATCTGGGGTAATTAAACCAGATGGAAAAGGTTCAAAAGCAGCTTTGGTTTATGGTCAGATGAATGAACCACCTGGAGCAAGAGCAAGAGTAGGTTTAACTGGATTAACAGTTGCGGAGTATTTTAGAGATAAGGAAGGTCAAGATGTATTATTTTTTGTTGATAATATATTCAGATTTACTCAAGCTGGATCTGAAGTTTCAGCTCTTTTAGGAAGAATTCCTTCAGCTGTAGGATATCAACCGACTTTAGCTACAGACATGGGTAATCTACAAGAAAGAATTACAACCACAAACAAAGGTTCAATTACTTCAGTACAGGCAATTTATGTTCCTGCGGACGACCTAACAGATCCAGCTCCCGCTACTTCATTTTCACACTTGGATGCAACGACAGTATTATCAAGACAGATTGCTGAATTAGGAATATACCCAGCAGTTGATCCTTTAGATTCTACTTCAAGAATTTTAGATCCAAGAATAGTTGGTGACGAACACTATAAAGTGGCTCGAGAAGTTCAAAGAATATTACAAGCGTACAAATCTTTACAAGACATAATAGCAATTTTAGGTATGGATGAATTATCAGAAGAAGATAAGCTGACGGTAGCAAGAGCAAGAAAAATTCAAAGATTTTTATCTCAACCATTTTTTGTCGCTGAAGTTTTTACGGGAACACCAGGTAAACTTGTAGACTTAGAGGCAACAATCAAAGGCTTTGATGCTATATGTAAAGGCGAGTATGATCACCTACCAGAAGGAGCTTTTTATATGGTAGGAACAATCGAAGAAGCCGTCGAAAAAGCAGAAAAGATGGCAAAGGATGCTGCAGCTTAATGGATGATAATTTTAAACTTGAAATAATTAGTCCAGAAAAAATTATTTTTTCGGATGACGTAAAAATAGTAAAAGTTCCATCTTACGAAGGCGATATGAGTATATTAAAAAATCATATTTCAATAATTACTTTTTTAAGACCTGGTATAGTAAAAGTCGAAAAAAAAGATAATAAATTCGAAGAAATTTTTTTAGAAGAGGGTACTGTAGAATTTTTCAATGATTCTTTAGTATTACTTTCGTCTTCCGCAGAATATATTAAAGATTTATCAAAGGAATTTTTTGATAATTTAAAAAAAGAAACTCAAGACAAGCTACACCAAGAAAATCTTAAAGATGAAGATCGATATATTCTTAACCACAAATTAGATGTTATCAAAGAAATAAGAGTTTAAATAAAATTTAAAGAATCTAATTCTTTCTTAAGTTTTTTGTAGACCTCAACTTTAAACTTTACAACTATTCCTGTTAATTCTGAAATTTTAATCCATTTCCAATCTAAAAATTCAGGGTTTTTGGTTTTTACATTAATTTCACTATCACTTCCAATAAATCTCATAATAAACCATTTTTGTTTCTGGCCTCTGTATTTACCTTTCCAAATTTTTCCTAAAAGATTGTCAGGCAAATTATATTCTAACCATTCATTTAATTCTTTTATTAATTTTATATTTTTTATACCAGTTTCCTCTCTAAGCTCTCTAATAGCAGCTTCTAAGGAACTTTCATTGTTATTAATTCCACCTTGCGGCATTTGCCAAAATTTTTCTGGATTATCTATTCTTTTTCCTACAAATATTTTATTTTCATTATTTAACAAAATTATTCCCACCCCAATTCTTAAAGGCAGTTGTTTTGCGTTTTTCATTTAGGATTAACCACTAAGAAGGTCAATTGCATAATTTAACTGATTGTCAGTATCACTATCTATTACAAATTCATCATTTTTTTCCTCTACTTTAATATCGGGAACTATTCCTATTTCTGAAATAGATTTTCCAGAAGGTAGGTAATATTTTGACACTGTTAAACGTATCGCTCCTCTATTTTTTAGTGGTATTATTGATTGTACTGATCCTTTTCCAAAAGTAGATTCTCCTAATAGTATTGCTCTTTTTTGGTCTTGTAGAGCTCCAGCAACAATTTCAGAAGCAGAAGCCGATCCATTATTGATTAGAACAACTAAAGGTTTTCCATTAATTTTATCACCTTTTTTTGCAAAAAATTTTCTATTCTCCCTGATTTTTCTTCCTTTTGTTGAAACAATTTCTCCATCATCTAAAAAGAAGTCAGAAATTTTAATAGCTTGTGTTAAAAGTCCGCCAGGATTATTTCTTAAATCTAAAATATATCCAACTACTTTTTTATTTTTTTCAATTTTGGAAATTTCTTTTTTTAACTGTTCATCACTATTTTCATTGAAAGATCTTAATCTAAGATAGCCTATTTTGTTATTAACTTGTTTAGAGACAACCGATCTTATTTCAATAATTTCACGAGTTATTTTAAACTTTTTTGCTTTTTTTAATCCTTTTCTTCTGATGGTTATTTCTATTGAAGTACCTACAGGACCTCTCATTAAATTTACAGCTTCCATAAGAGTTTTCCCTTGAACTTGGTTGCCATTTATTCTTACAATATAGTCACCAGCTTTAATTCCAGCTTCTGCAGCAGGGGTATTATCTATAGGTGATATTACTTTTACTACACCGGCTTCCATACTAACTTCTATTCCCAGTCCACCAAATTTACCACTAGTCTCAGTTTGAGATTCTTCAAAAATTTGTGGGTTCATATAACCAGAATAAGGATCCAAAGATTGAAGCAAACCATTGATTGCTGCATCCATTGCTTCAGCTTGATCTATTTCATCAACATATTCATTTTGAATTTGTTCTAATACTTCGCTAAAAAGATCTATTTTTTCATAAAGCTTGTCCTTATTTTCTGCATAAACTTTAGTTGATATAGTAAACAAAAAAAATAGTACTATTATTAATAAATACTTGAAATAATTTTGATTGCTCATATTGTTAGTCTTTCTTTAGGAATTAATTCAGACCACATTTTTTCTAATTCATAAAATTTTCTTTTTTCAGGGTGAAAAATATGAATTATAATATCTTTAGCATCAATAAGCTTCCATTCACTACTATTTTTTCCTTCTAACTTACAATCTTCAATGCCTCTTTCTTTAAGCTTATTTATTAAAATTTCGGATAAAGCTTGAATATGTCTTGAAGAATTACCACTTGCAATTATCATAAAATCAGCAATTGAAGTTTTATCTTTTAAATTTATTGATTTAATTTCTACTGCTTTACCTTCACTTAAAATATTTTCTATCTCTTTTTTTAGATTGTTAATTTCTTTTATATTCATGAAATTTTATGTTACCAAAATTTTCTAATTAATGAAGATGAAATATCTATTTTTTTACAATTTATATACATTAAGTCTTTTTTACTAAGTTTTTGTCTAGCTATCGATCTTTTTAAATAGTTCTTTCTTGGAAAAATTACAATTTTAGCAATTTGGGGTATTTTTTTCCAATTGGCCCATTTATGAAATTTTTTTAAATTATCAGAACCTATCAAGAAATATAGTTTTGCTTTTAAATTTTTTTTTTTAATAAAATTAAGGAGATCATAAGTATTGCTCGATTTTATTTTATTATCTAAGTAGTGAATAACAATTTTTTTGTTATTTTTTGTTATTTCTTTAGATAATTTTATTCTTTTTTTTACGTTAAAATGAGGTTTTTTTTTGAAGGGATTTTTTTTTGCTATAGCCCATATTAATTTATTAAGTTTTAATTTTTTAATTCCAACTTTGGAGATATAAAGGTGTCCTATGTGTGGAGGATCAAATGTTCCACCAAGTACACCTATTTTTATATTTTTTTTTTTATATTTTTTCAAAAGTTATTTCCTTATTTGTCCATTTCCTTCTAAAATGTACTTGTACGTAGTAAGCTGTTCAAGCCCCACAGGACCTCGAGGTGGAAGTTTTTCAGTTGATATTCCGACTTCAGCCCCAAAACCAAATTCTCCGCCATCTGCAAATTGTGTTGATGCGTTATGTAGAGCTATCGCGCTTTTTACTTTTGATAGAAATTTTTTAGCTGTTTTTTTATTTTTTGTGACTATAGAATCAGTATGGGAAGTTCCGTATTTATTAATATGTTTTATAGCATCATCAACTCCATTTACACTTTTTACCGAAATTATTGGGGCGAGATATTCTGTATTCCAATCTTTAATTTGTGCAATTTTAATTTTTTTAGAAAAATTCTTCTTTATATTTTTATCACCTATAATTTTACATCCTAAATTATGTAATGCGTTTAATATTGGTTGACAATGAGTTTTTATACAACTTTTGTCTATTAATAATGTTTCTGCTGCTCCACAAATATTAAAATTTCTCATTTTTGAATTTTTTGCAATTTTTATTGCCATATCTAAATTTGAATCTTTATCTATATAAACGTGGCATATTCCTTCGAGGTGTCCGATAATTGGGACTTTAGATTTATTCTTAACTTTTGTAATCAAACCTTTCCCACCCCTTGGAATTATAACATCTATATATTTTTGCATTTTTGAAAGAAGGAAATCTACATTTTCTCTATTTTTTTTCTCTACAAATTGCACACAGCTTTCGTTGCATTTTTTTGTTTTAAGAGCTTTTCTAAATAAATTAGATATTATTTGATTAGAATAGAAGGATTCTGATCCACCTCGTAGTATTACAGTATTGCCAGTTTTAAAACACAAAGCAGAGACATCAGAAGTTACATTAGGCCTACTTTCATATATTACAGCAATTACTCCTATTGGTATTGAAATTTTTTTTATAATTAAGCCATTCGGTCTTTTCCAAGAATCTAAAGTTCTTCCTAGAGGGTTTTTAAATTTAATTATTTTATTAACTGATTTAATTATTTCATCAATTTTTTTATTATTAAGAATTAGTCTATCAAGCATGCTTTTTTTAATTTTATTTGCTTTTAAGAGATCTTTTTTATTTGCTTTTAAAATTATTTTTTTATTTTTTTTTAAATTAATACAAAATTGTTTTAAAACAGCATTTCTTTTTTTTTCGTCTAAATTTAATAGATCTTTAGAAGCAATTTCTGCTTTTAGTCCTATTTTTTCCATGTAAGAATTTTTTAACATTTTATACTTTCACCAAGTCATCTTTATGAATGATTTCTTCTCTACTAGAATATCCCAATATATTTTTTATTTTGCTACTATGAAAACCTTTAATTTTTTCAATTTCTATTGAAGAAAATGAAGACAATCCTCTTCCACATTCAATATCATTTTGGTTTTTTACCAAAATATGATCTCCTTTTTCAAATTTCCCTTTAATTTTAATAACACCTGCTGGTAATAAGCTTTTTCCGTTAGAAATTGCTTTTACAGCTCCATTATCAATAATTATTTCACCTTTTGGAGATACAGATCCTATAATCCATTGTTTTCTTGCATCTAATTTTGAAATTTTTGGTAGAAACCAAGTGCATTTTTGATTTATGTTTATTTTTTTTATTGGGTTTTTACAATTTCCATCTGCTATTACCATATAACAACCAGCTAGTTGGCATATTTTTGCAGCTTCAATTTTGGTTTTCATACCACCAGATCCATAAAGATTTTCAGTTTTTACAGCATAATTTTTTATATTTTTGTCAATTTCTTTAACAATTTTAATTAATTTTGCTTTTTTATTTTTTTTTGGGTTGTCTGTATAAAGTCCATCCACATCTGATAATAGAATTAAGCAATCCGCGCTTACTATTTGAGAAACTCTTGAAGCCAATCTATCATTATCTCCATATTTTATTTCTGTTGTTGCCGTAGTATCATTTTCATTAACAATTGGTACTACACCCATAGATAACAAATTATCAAGAGTTCTTTTAGCATTTATTGACCGTCTTCTCTGCTCTGTATCATCTAGAGTAAGTAATATTTGTGCTATTTTTATTTTATTTTCATCAAAATTTTTTTTATAAAAATCCATTAACATAATTTGACCAATTGAAGCCACAGCTTGGCTTTTGTCAATTTTTAATCCTTGTTTTTTGATTCCAAGATATTTACAACCCAAGGCTATAGCGCCAGACGATACAATTATAATTTCTTTTTTTTTGCTTTTAAGAAATTTTATATCTTTAATAAATTCTTTTAGCCACTTTTTTTTTAGTTTTCCTTTTTCATCAATTAATATTGATGATCCTATCTTGATTACGATTTTTTTAAATTTATTGATATACATTTTTTAATAACAGTTTTTTTATATTTGCTAAACCTTTATTCTGAATAACGGATATTTTATAAATATTTTTTTTTATTTTTTTTTTAAAAAAATTAATTTTTTC
>Ga0066836_10000355_pt1 | contig 21414 bp, 16 predicted proteins | sample ETNtaG_18_FD_71568 | JGI IMG/M metagenome (GOLD analysis project Ga0066836, IMG submission 71568) | Marine microbial and viral communities from oxygen minimum zone, Eastern Pacific Ocean - ETNP201302SV91 | ecosystem: Environmental > Aquatic > Marine > Oceanic | place: Pacific Ocean: Eastern... | reverse complement strand
AAAATTTCATTTTCCAAGAAGGATTGTTCCTTGTTTTCTGGAATCATAATTTTAAGTGCTATTGCATCGTCGATACCTGATCCCTAGAAAAAATAGCCTAAACCGGTGGTTCCTTCGGGGAATATAATTCCAGTTCGTTGTGATACAATTTCTAGTTCTTTAGAAGTAACGTTGGGTGCGACTATGTTTATATCTTATCCAACAAAATCGAGGCAGCCATAAAAAAACGTGGATGCCACTAGGACAGCCACGATTTTACTAAAGTTATTCATCAGTGGTTAAACACTGAAAACAAAATGGAAATTATTTAATTTCCTTCAATTCGACCTCGAATATGAGCGTTGCATTTGGGGGGATAACACCGCCTGCACCACGTTCGCCGTAAGCTAGATTAGATGGAATGTATAATACGGATTTGCCGCCTGTCTTCATCAATTGCAACCCCTCAGTCCATCCTGGAATAACGCGATTCAGAGGGAATGTTGCCGGTTGACCTCGTTCAACTGAGCTGTCGAATACCTTACCACTAATCAATTTTCCAGTGTAGTGAACTGTTACTTGATCGGTCTTCTTAGGACTGGCTCCCGTTCCGGCAGTCAGTACTTTGTAAGCTAGTCCAGATTCTGTTGTTTTGACGCCATCTTCGGTTTTAATCTTGGTTAGAAACGCTTCGCCTTCTGCTTTGTTTTTCTCGAATGGTGTCTTAATGGTTGCACGCAGTTTAGCAAATTGTGTTTCGTCGCTCTTGAAAGCTTTGGCTTTTTCACCAATACGCTTGATGCTGACCTTGCTTATTTTATCTCCCTTGGCGATGGCATTGACTACATCTTGACCTTTGACAACATGCCCGAACACAGTGTGTTTGCCGTCGAGCCATGGAGTAGCCTTATGAGTGATGAAAAACTGGCTGCCGTTGGTGCCGGGTCCAGCATTAGCCATTGAGAAGATTCCCGGTTTACTATGTTTCAAACTTGAATCGATTTCGTCTGGAAACTTATAACCTGGGTTTCCGGTTCCGGTTCCCAATGGGCAACCGCCTTGGATCATGAAATCAGGAATAACTCGATGAAAGATTAGCCCGTCATAGTACGGTTTCTCGGCAGCCGCAGGTGTGCCACCTGATTTTGAATAATGTTTGGTGCCTTCGGCAAGTCCTACAAAGTTGGCAACTGTTAGTGGGGTTTTTTCATACTCCAACTGTCCAAGGATGGTGCCCTTTGATGTCTCGATTTCGGCGTATAAGCCGTCCGAAAGTTTATCTTCTTGTGCCATTATTGTAAGTGAACTCAACGCAATGGCTGTCGCCAAGGCGCCCTTCAAGCTGTTTTTGATATTCTCCAGCATTTTCATGGGACGACAGAGGGAAACCAAAAATAGCCTCTACCGCAATGTTATTCTTAGTAAGGCTTCTACATTGTTCCTTGATTGTTTACGGTTTTGGCTCTTGTCTGTAATAAAACTGTGGTGGCTATAAGCAATTTCCAAAGTTATTTCGCGTCTTTTTCCAAGCTTTTATTCGTTTGGCTTTGGATAGGTAGTGGCATAGCTAAGGCAGAGGTACGCTTCGATGTATTTATGGGTTTTGCCGACAAGGCTCGCAACAGTGAGTGGTTCCCTGTAACCGTAGAAATTGAAAATAATGGTCCGACTTTTAATGGTGTAATAGAAATTGAACCTAGTTCATTTAACGAACAGTCAATCAGATATGCAGTTGAGCTTCCTAATAATACTCGCAAGCGTTTTTCTATACCGGTATTTAACAACTCTAGCTATAGATGGAATGCTAAGCTGTTAAATGATGGGAAGACTATTTCCGAGTATGATAATCTAAGAATTGATAGTGTCCCTTGGTTTTCCGGATTGTTAGCTGCAGTTAGTGGGCAACAGTCTAGTGGTCCGGTGTTGCCTCGAACTCGTTTTAAGAACAATAACAGTAATAAAACATTTTCTCCTAGAGTCGCGCATATTCAGGCGGATATTTTTCCAGATAATCCTGTAACGCTGCATGGGCTAAGTGCGCTTTATCTTAACTCCAACCGCGCTATTAATTTCCGTGCCGAACAAGCTAGTGCAGTATCTATCTGGGTGCGTAGCGGGGGGCATTTGATTCTTGGAGTTGATCAGCCGTCGGATATTACTGGCACGCCTTGGCTTGGAGAGTTACTGAATACGCAGTTTGGCTTGGTGAAAAATCTAGAAGTTGGAGATTTATTCCGGAGCTGGCTTAGTAATTCAGGCTATCCTATAGGTGCAATAGATGAGGCATTGACCACAACTTTTTTAACTGCCGCTCCGGTTCGACTCAAAGAAGGTAAAGCGCTTTTGAGTTTCGAAGGTAAAACGCTAATAGCAAACGCAAATCGAGGGCTTGGGCAGGTGACGATTTTGGGATTCAATCCAGAACGGGAGCCAATCAGATCTTGGAAGAATCGAGCTTGGTTATGGTCACGATTAGTTGATATCGATTCGGAATGGTTTATTTCCGAACAACCACCTCGAAACTATGGTCGTATGAATGTAGATGGGCTGTATGGAACGATGCTTGATAGTCGCCAAGTTAGTAAATTGCCAGTCATTTGGCTTATTGTTTTGCTCATTACATATCTTGTTATCATTGGCCCTGTTGATCGAATTTGGCTCAAGCGCATTAATAAACAAATGCTGACTTGGTTGACTTTCCCGATATACGTTATCTTCTTTTCATTTCTGATTTATTATATTGGCTATCGTCTTCGTGCTGGACAGCTCGAGATTAACGAACTCCATATTGTTGATGTGTTGCCCGGTGACCAAGTTACCTTGCGAGGAAGAAGTTATGCCTCAATTTATTCTCCATCGAATAAAGATTATCCTATGGGCGGGTTTTTGGCGTTAGGAGCGTTTAGGAGTGAACATTCTAGTTTTTCTAATGGAGGGGGCGCTCAACCAATACTTATTGAATTAAGCCCGGGTAAATTAGAAGCAACAGCACGTGTCCCTATTTGGACAAGTCGATTATTTAGTTATGAATGGGTTAATGGTTCTGAAGTTAATATTCAGACTGCTATAACTAAGCAGAATGATGATGCATATCAACTTGTGATTCAAAATGGTTTGGACAAGCCTATCATTGGTGCGGCATTTGTGGCGATGCAGCGAATTGTATATGACGATTCAATTAATATTACTCCAGGTGCGAGCGGCACCCTTGAATTGCAGCGATCAGATTCGAAGGTTCTAGATGTTATTTCTAGCTCCAGTAGTAGTATTCGAACCTCTATTCAATCGAGAAATCGAGCATTTGGGAACGCTGAACTAAGCCGGATAGATCCTGACCTTATAAACATTGTTACAGGCTCTTTTCCAGGATCGCTCGAATTAGACGGTATTACGAAATTTAAAAAAGATGTAAATAAATTCGATTCTTCAGGGGGTGTGGATGCCAGTGGATACGTTGAGCGTGACGGATCTGTTTTGTTCGTATTTGTTCAGGATCATGCTCCTATTCCGTCTACTGGATTATTTGAATCCAAACTTGGTAAACCACATACCCTATATCGAATTCCTATTAAGTTGCCTAAAAACGAAGGTGATTTTAACCAAACGCAAACGAATTAAATCTTATGTCTGACGAAACTCCAAGCGTCCCGCCACCGGTAACCAATGCGGCAGTTGAGACTTTTGGTCTTACGCGCCACTACGGGAATTTGACTGCTCTTAGCTCTCTTGATCTGACTATCAACAAGGGTGACTTGTTTGGTTTTATAGGATCGAATGGTGCAGGTAAGACTACTACACTCCGGATCTTATCAACATTTCTTTCTCCTTCAAATGGGACAGCGCGTGTTATGGGGCATAATGTGGTTAAGGAGGCCGATCAAGTGCGACGTATTCTTGGGTATATGCCAGATTTTTTTGGTGTTTACAAAGATATGGAGGTAACAGAATACCTTGATTTTTTTGCTGCCTGTTATCGCATTGGTGCTGCCCAGCGCCAGCAGACGATTAATGATGTTCTTGAGCTGGTCGGTCTGACTGAAAAGAAAGGTGCTCTCATAGGTGCTCTCAGCCGCGGAATGCAGCAGCGAATTGGTCTGGCGCGTGTTTTGGTGCATGACCCGAAGATTCTTCTCCTTGATGAACCGGCTAGTGGGTTGGATCCTCGTGCGCGTATTGAGATGATGGCTATACTTCAGGAGTTACAGCGTTTAGGTAAAACCATCATAATTTCGTCTCACATTCTCAGCGAATTAGAAACCTTGTGTAATCGAGTGGCAATAATTGAAAAAGGAGGTCTTATTTACAGCGGGCCAGTTCAGGGGGTGCAAAGCCAATTCTCAAAGAAGCAAGCATATCGGGTCGGCGTTGCGGAAAATATTGAAAAGGCTGTTGAGTTATTGCGAGAACGAACTGAGATATCCGATGTGGAACTGCAGGAGGATGGAAGTCGTATACGTGTTGAGTTGGTGGATTCCGAAGCGGATGCTTCTATCATTGCATCTGTCATTGTTAATGGTGGATTGAAATTAACCGCGTTGGAGTCCGAAGAGATGAACCTCGAAGATGTCTTCCTTCAGGTTACTCGAGGTGAGACGCAGTAGGAATTAAACTATAAAATTTTCAATTCGAGATCGAACATCAGTTTGAAACCGTTTCACGAATGCGTCGACATATTCGGCAATATCCATTGCGGGATCATCAATCAAGGGCTTTAAATTCATTGCATAGCTCGCCATCTGAGTCTCGTCGACAGAGTGTGAATCAAAGAATGTAGCATTACCTCGAAGGCGCCCCTCGAGGGCTAGATCATAGCGTTTTCCTCCGGTGATTTGAGAATCAAAAATGCTGATTAATGCTCGTACAAGATTTGGTCTGTCATTCAAATTTAATAGCACTTTTTCGTCATCGATTAGCCAGTTGAGATCGCGCCACACTTCAACACCGTAAACCTCTTCTGGTTGTTCTTCTTTTGGAATTTCTCGTAGTGCCTGTATCACTGGGATGACAACGGCGACGTGCGTATCGTGTTTGTCTGCTAGATTGTGTGTGTAAACCACTCGTGGTCTGGCTTGAGAGAAAATTGTTTTGAGGTCGTTAGAATAATCGCAATTACCTGCATTTTTTACTGCCGAACTAGGATAATCAAGCTGAGCCATGAAGCTGTATTCACCAACTACTGAGGCCTTGCGCTGTTCATTGGCACGGACGGCGCGCATTTGTTCGTCGGTGTAATTGTTGTACTGATTAGCCCTGGAACTACCTGCGCCGTTCGTAACGGTTACGCCACCGAACCATTGTTCTTTTGACTGATAACAGGACAAAATGCCATGCAATGCCATTACCTCTAGGTCGTCCTGATGCGCTCCAATTCCCATATGTGTGGTGCGATCGAAGGCTTCACTTTCTTCGGATCCATCTGGAATAAACAAGTCTGCACTGGTATTGGAGAATGAAATCATAGGTTCAAATCTAACTTATAATAGGGTAGCCGAAATTAATTTTTGGGCCAACCAAGGTCGTTTATGTATTGAGTTTTGGCAAGCTTGCTGCTGCAACCGCTTGCCCAACACGTTTACTTTTTTCGTCTGGCAATTGGAGTTGAACCTTAGTGGCCAAATCTGGAAATTCTTCGTTCAAAACATCGGTTGCTTTGGCTATGATTTGTTCACCACCACGGCCAGAAGTCACTCGGCCAAGAGCCAGTAGATGGTTGAAATTATAAAACTCTGCATACAGTCCCAGCGCGTAGCCTAGGCAGATTCCGATGTCGTCAAATATAACAGTTACATTAGGCTCTCCGGCCTCATGCATTTTTTGAATATGCTTAAGCTGAATTGCTGGGTGAGCATCCGGTAGCTCAATGCCGGCTATTTTTGCAAGCCTCACCACACCTTGTTGCGAGAAATATTGCACTCCGCATCCTACATCGCCGGACCATTCATCTGTCGGACCACTTGGGTGAAAATCAATTGGGGTGAATGCTAGTTCATTTAGCCAGCCAGTAATTCGACCTTTTTGGTCTAGGAATCCAACTGCTTGACTGGAACCCATTGCTAAACCAAGAACGCCGTTTGTTTTGAGTGACATTGCTCCTGCCAATGCAGTCACATCGCCATCGTTGGATACCTCGAAAGGGACATTCCACTCTTCGGCAAGGCTTTGAAAAATTGGTCGGACCTTTTTTGTGAACAAGGTGTCCGGTACGCTTCTGAATAGTGATGCTACCCGTGGTTCGTTGTTGATAATAATTCCTGCCGAGCTCCCGCCGATAGCATCCACGCGTGGAAGTTTCTCTGCAGCCTGTTTTAAACCTTCGTTGATTTTATTTCGATGCCAGTCTGGATCAGATTCAACGCGAGGGTTCCATGGGATTTCAGTTGTGTAGACCGGTTCACCATTCTGTACGGCTGCTAATTTGTAATCACTTGCACCAAGGTCAAAGCCGATCCTGCAACCATCTAGATGCCCACCAATTGCTTTTGCTGTATCACTGGCTTTAATTTCACATGAATCTAATGACTCGAATACTAAAGGTAACCCGAAAGCTCGCTCCATCATATTAGCATCAAAGGCTCGTGGTCCGCTAGCGCTATAAATTTCTGCCAAGTATTTCACCAATATGTCGCTATCATCACTACTGTGAATTCCTACCCGGCTTGCGCCCTGTTGCCAAAGAAGGAACTTACAAACTCGTTCAACCAAGCGTTTGATCTCCCCGGATTCGTCGTTTTTTGGATCAGGCACCATGAATTGGTGAACAGAGCGATCTCCGGGCAACCTTTCGAGTGAAAAGGTCAGTTTGACGGCAGGTGTGCCATCAGCAATACACTTGCGTGCTTGCTGTAAAACTAGTGAAATAGGTATGAATTCGGGATCTAGTGTAGGTGAAAATCTAGCTCGAATGTCACTGAGTAATGAATGGCTTCCCATCGGCGCGAGCAACATAAAAACTGTAATCTCTCATGGCAAGAAAAGGATCTGATGCTTATCGTGCAGGCAAGTTTAATTATTTATTTTTTTCGAGTGCCCCAAGCGGCGATAACTCCTCCAATTGCGCCTGAAAGGTGCGCTTCCCATGAAATGTTTTCGGCCATGTCGCTATTGATAATTGGTGGCAGTGCGCCAAATAAAATCCCTTGATAAAGAAAAAGAACAGCTCCGCTAATGATTGCAGATGTCCAACTTCGTAAAAAAAACGATGCGGTACTTAAAAAAGTAACCAAGCCAAAAATAACTCCACTAGCTCCGATATGATTTGATCCAACTCTTCCAATGATCCATGTGCCAATGCCACTCAAAAACCAAATCAAAATAAGTGAACGCCATGGTTTATAATTTTGGTTTGCAAAGAGCAACCCAAGAAGGACGATCATAGGTAAGAGATTAGCAATATAGTGACCAAAGTCAGCGTGTAATAGAGGGGAACAAAGAATGCCATCGATGCCTGAAAGGTTTCGTGGAATTATTCCAAGTCGTTCGGAAAAAAAATCTCCCGTTAAAGTGTCCAGGGCCAGCATTGCGCCGACCATAACCATGAAAACTGTTGCTCGGATGAATCCTTGGATGATCATTTTTTATCTCCAATTTCCATAAATTGATCAATCAATCGGCGTTCTCTTTTTGAAGGTCTGCCTTGGAGTTTATTTTGATTTAAATTTCGGTTACTTCTTGATTTATGATACTTGTCCCATTCCTCCTTGGGCGTAATATCCTTGGCGAAGTTTTCCACTAGTTTGGCTCCAATTCGTCGTTCTGTCAGGTCGATGACCTCGAGTGATCGAGTCATTGGGCTTTGACGGACATTTACAACATCTCCGACTTTAATTGATTTAGCAGCTTTCGCCGGTGTTTCGTTGAGTTTGATTTTTCCTCTTCGACAGGCTTCGGCTGCTTGGCCGCGAGTCTTGAAAAGACGGACAGCGAATAGCCATTTGTCTATCCGTATCTCATCAAGTTGATTCATTTTAATCTATCGGAATTTTCCAAGCTCATAGTGTAATGAGGTCGGCGACTTGGGCGACGTCTTTGTCGCCACGACCAGATAGATTAGCGATGATAATTTGATCGGAGCTCATCTTGGGTGCGGCTTTTATTACTTCTGCTATTGCATGACTGGACTCAAGAGCTGGAATAATACCCTCAAGTTTGGCTAGTTTTTGGAACGCAGCGAGTGCTTCATCATCGGTGGCGTAAGTGTATTCAGCGCGTTCGATATCTCGAAGCCAGGCATGTTCTGGTCCGACAGCCGCGTAATCGAGTCCTGCTGATACGCTGTGAGTTAGTTGTATTTGGCCATGTTCGTCTTGCAGGACAAATGACCGAGTTCCTTGAAGCACACCGAGTCCTCCGCCTTGAAAACGTGCGGCGTGTTTACCATCAATGATTCCCTCGCCACCTGCCTCAACTCCAGTCATCATAACAGATTCGTCATCTATAAAAGGGTAAAATAATCCTATTGCGTTTGACCCGCCACCGACGCATGCAATTAAACGGTCGGGCAGTCGTTCTTCCTGTTCTAATATCTGGCGCCTCGCCTCGTCACCGATAATTCGTTGAAAATTACGTACCATGAGGGGATAAGGATGTGCGCCGTAGGCGGTGCCAAGGATATAGTGAGTGTTACGGACATTGGTCACCCAGTCTCGCATAGCTTCGTTGACTGCTTCTTTTAGTGTTTTTTGTCCGGCTTCAACCGGAACAACTTTTGCACCTAGCATCCGCATTCGGAATACATTGAGAGCTTGTCGTTTGCAGTCGACTGCTCCCATGTAGATCACGCATTCGAGTCCGAACATTGCTGCGACCGTTGCTGTGGCAACGCCGTGCTGCCCAGCACCTGTCTCAGCAATAATGCGTTTTTTCCCCATACGTTTGGCCAAAAGAATTTGACCCATTGCATTGTTGATCTTGTGTGCTCCGGTATGTAGTAGGTCTTCTCGCTTAAGGTAAATCTTAGCGCCGCCGAGCTCGTTGGTGAGTCGTTCGGCATGATAAAGCGGGGTAGGGCGACCACAGAATTCTCTCAAGTAGTACTTTAACTCGTTCTGAAATTGGGAATCCTGTTGTGCACGAAAATATTCGTCCTCCAACTCCTGCAATGGTTGCATCAGTGTTTCTGGGACATAGCGCCCTCCGAATTCGCCAAAGCGTCCGTTAGCGTCCGGGAGTGCATTTTCAACAACCGTTTCCATGCGGGAAATGTTCGGTCAAAACTAGCGCTTGGCCAAGCGGCAATTTTAACCGAGTTGCGTTCCAGTAGGAAGTGGGTGTCCAGCGAGGAATGCGTCAGCGGCCAAGCGTTTTCCTCCTTCCTTTTGTAATTGGCTAATTCGCAGAGCTTTTTCCCCGCAACCTACTATAATACCTTCAGAGTCATTTTGACCAATTATGCCTGGGGCGAGCCCTGTTGTATTAATTGGTTCAACTTCAATAAGTTTAATTAATTTGCCGTTTAAATGGGTAAACACCCCGGGCCAGGGAGTGAAGGCTCGGGCCTGGTTCCAAATATCTGTTGCTGTTTTGGTCCAGTCGATTTGCCCCATGTTACGGGTAATCTTTGAAGCGTGTGAAGATTGAGAGTTGTCTTGAGGCATGGCTTTTATTTTGCCTGTAACGTATTCGGGAATTGTCTCAACAAGTAGTTTAGCTCCCAAAGACGCCAACCTATCGTGCAGCGTCTGTGCATTGTCGTGGGATTCTATTTGTGTTTTTACTTTGCTGATCATTGGGCCTGTGTCGAGCCCAGCTTCCATCTCCATAATCGTAACGCCGGTTTCTTTTTGTCCATCAAGTATTGCTCGTTGAATTGGCGCTGCCCCTCGGTAAAGCGGTAACAGTGATCCGTGTACATTGATACAGCCGTGTTTGGGTAACTCGAGAATTGCCTGAGGCAGGATTTGTCCGTAAGCAGCAACGACGATTAGTTCCGGATTGAGTTCATTTAAAAAAACAAAATCATTTCGCAGTCGCAACGGTTGATGAACTGTTAACTTTCGGTTTTTAGCTTCCACTTTGACAGCAGGTGGATGTGGAATTAGTTGGCGCCCTTTTGGGCGGTCTGGTTGAGTAACTATTCCAATTAATTCGATCAGAGGTGAATCGTCCAGTGCAGCTAGACTTGGGCAGGCGAATCCTGCGGTCCCCATAAAAACGACACGTATTGGCTGGCCCACAATTATTAATTTACTGATCTTCCAGTCTTGCAAGTATATCGAGTGAGTCTCTCAACACATGGACTGGGGACTGGGTAGAGTCGATAGTGTGAACCAAACGCTCGCCATAATGTTCGAGCACCGGCTTGGTTTCATCTTCATATACCTTCAAGCGTGTTTTGATGGTTTCAAGATTCGCGTCATCGAGTCGGTTTTGACGAAGCGCCCTTGCCTGTAGTCGGTCGACCATCGTGTCAAGGTCCGTACAGTAGAGATTAAGTATGCCAGCGACATGAATTGTATCCTCTAGAAGCTTGGCTTGATTGACATTACGAGGAAGGCCGTCGAGTAGAAGAGTGTCTGTTTCAGGGTTAAATTGGCCATTGCGGGATCGGTTTTCGATGTCGTCTCGCCAAAGATTGATTGTTGGTTCATCTGGGACGAGGTTGCCGTGTGAGGCGTAGTCGAGGAACAATTGGCCGATCGGGTTTTGTATGCGAAGATTACGAAACAAATCACCACTAGAGACGTGAAGATAGTTTGGGATTTTTCCCAGAATCTTTCCTTGTGTGCCCTTACCAGCTCCAGGTGAACCGAACAGAAGAATAGTTCTTAATTTCATTCCTGATTATTTTCTTAAAAGGATTTTTTTCTGTTAATTATTTTGGACGTAAATCGACTAATCCAATTTCACTGAAGGCAATTTTTTGTTCTTTTCCGTTGAGCAGTTCCATATGCAAATCGGAGCCTGAGATGCGCTTCATTCGTTGGCCGACGTATTCACGTTTACCGGTCTTAATAGCCAGTACCATTCCGCGTTCTGAGGCGCCCAGTACCGACTTAAAATAATTAGGAAAGTTATTTTGAAAAAACGATCGGTCAAAACGGGTGTCATCGCGACTCCATGACTGTGGCTCGGTGTTGGTTTGTTTTTTTGGCCCGCTTTGTGAAAAACTCATCTTCTTGGCTTCCGGCAGCATGCCGGCTACTGCGCTGCCTCCGGTGTCGGACATGGTTGCTCCCGCGGGAGCCTCCGCTTTCTCTTCATAATACTCTTCGTCTTCTTCGGTTTCTTCATATTCGTATTCTACCTTGGGCTTCGCAAGGAGCAACAACGGTCCCACGATGGGAAGCACAAATGAAATACCTGCTGCTAAAGCGACATTGGATTCTTTGAATGCCGCTACTCCTAGGCCGGCCACCAGACTTCCGATTGCGATTGCCACTAATAGTCCGATCCCTCCTGGGGAGGTATAGGCGGCTAGTTTGGGAGATAGTTTAGATGTTACATCGGGTTCGGGTATGTTTGGAATATTTGGTGTTGATAAATTTTTAACAGGTTTTGGGTAGTCGCTCTGTTCCATTTCTGAATCTTCCGGTACAATGAAGGGTTCCACAAAATAATCGGCCCCAACCCACCCTTTGGTTGTTTTTACTCCATATCTTTTTTTGTCAGTTTGTCCAAGTTTTCTGATTTTCTTAAGGCTATCCTGATCGAGTTGCATCCAGTTTACCCGCTTAGAGAAGCCGCCGACATCTACGCTAACGACTATGCCATCCTGATCCACATCTGAGACTGCGCCTTTAAGAATATCACCGTTGGTTAGGCCAATTTCTCCTTCGGCCAGTTTTCGTGCTTCCTTTTTCTGAGCCTGACTAACTTCACCGCCACCGGATTCTATTTGGGCACTAGCCATGGTCACCTGCATGATTGCCTGCATTGTTGCCATATTAAATTGTTCTGAAGTCTTAGCTTTCTTTACACGGTTTAAGCCACTGTTAACGGCTTTTATCATACCCAGTGCCATTCGTTTGTCCTCGGCGGGTATTAAGTCGCTTAAGTCTCCCATTCCTTGTTTAGCCATGGTTATTCCTTCTTTCCAGCCGTTAGCCATGTCTTTGGGTATCCATTTACCCTCAACTTTGGTTAAAACCAATTCTCCATTTTCTAGTTCAGATAAATTAGGGAGAGGGAGGTCTTCCATCTCACCCAAATCAATCGGTATACCTCCAGGGAGTTCTGTCATTGCTGCTAAATCTGGAGTCTCCGGTAGACCACTTACTTTGATGGTTGCTTCGCTTCCATTCTCAGAAATCACCTCGACTTTGATGCTTTGAAGCGCTTCAAGGTTAAATGGATTTTCTTCTCCTGCTGCCTGTGCCGTCTCCTCAATGGATGCCATGAAGTCCTTGCCATAGGTTTCAATAACATTACCTAAGTCGATTTTCTTTAGTTTAGCAATCGAACCAAATTCACTTTTAGCAAATTTTTCCATGAAAGTTCCCATTGTTTTAAGGTCCTCAGCTGAGAGGGATTGAGTAACAAGTTCCATTGGGTTTCCTCCGCCTGACATTGCGCCCAAACCTTCACCAAGTTTTGGAAGTGACTCCATGATGAGAGTATTTTGTGTCTTCAACAGCTCTCCAGTATTGCCGATTAATCCAAAAGCGGCATCCCACAATTCCTGATCCATTTCATTGGCAAAAGTTTGTAATAGCTCGTTGAGATCATTTTGGTAGCTAGCGGGCATCATGTCCCAAAGCGCCTTCGGATTCTTCTCTTCTAATGCCTTTATGGGAGTCGAAATAAAGCTTTCCGGACCCTCTTCGGCGGCCTTGATGTTTGCACATGCAATGAGACCGACAGTGATGGTGGCAAATATGCTGGTGAAGCGGTTGAGTTGAGTTGTTATCATCTGTCTAAAAGTGAGTTGTGCTTGATGCTTATTCAAGCTGGCAATTTCTTCAGAAACGCTTGGGTCAGAAAATACTGCAGAAATGGATTTCAGTAAAGGCAGTCTCGGTGCTTTTTACGGCTTTGTGCCGCCGATTTGTTGTGACAAATCCTCAATTGTCCAATTTAACTTGGAATCATTGAGTTTGTCAGCTGCAGCTCCGTGTTGCCAAATGCCATAGCTAAGAGTTTTAACTACATTCTCTTGCAAAAGAGGTTGGGCTAGCAACCCTGCTATATACCCCGCCAAAAGATCGCCGCTCCCGCCTTGTCCGAGCAATGAGTTTCCGGTGGGGTTAACGAAAACTATTCCTTTAGATTGTCCAACAAGAGTGTGACGTCCCTTTAGTATGACCCAGCAATTTCCGAATTTGGCTGACAAGGCTTGTAATGCTTTTTCGCGATCAGCCTGAATATCCGCAGCAGTGCATTCAAGCAATCTTGCAGCTTCGCCAGGGTGCGGTGTGATAACACGGATAGACTTTGATGTAATTTCCCCTGCAGTAAGCCAGTCCAGTGCACTGGCGTCTACTAGCATTGGCATAGGAGAATCATGCCATATTTGATCGGTTTTTTCTTTTATATCTTTATGCAACCCTTCTGCTGCCATTCCAGGGCCAATCAACAGCGCGGTGGCCGATTTGAATTCGATGTTGTTCGCTGTCAGTGGATGTACCATAACGCTTTGCAACTGCGAGGCTACCGGAACAAAGACTTCTTCCGGAGTCATCAGCGTGACAAGGCCTGGTTGAGATCGAGATGCCGCTCGTGCTGCAAGTACAGCCGCACCGTGATAACCGAGACTACCTCCTACAATGCCGACGTGGCCAAATGTTCCCTTGTGACCACTTACTGGTCTAGGCGGTGGAAAATTAGAAAAATCCTCGGCTTCATTAAGTTGCAGGTTGCTAGTTTCGTTCCGGTTCACAAGACCAATTTCCGGAGCAACACGAAGTCGCCCGACATAATCGGTTGATGCCGAATTGAGTAGGCCGGTTTTAGGCGCGCCTAGAGTAAGAGTTTCATTGGCTCGAATTGCAGCCCCTTGAACCTCGCCGGTAGTAGCGTCGATTCCGGAAGGGATATCCACCGAAAGTACACGCAATTGTTGTGCATTGATTTCAGAAATAAAATTTATCCAGTCTTCTTCTAAAACTCGATTGATGCCGATACCAAATAGCCCATCAATAACTAGTTTCGGCTTAGCGCTTAAATTAATTAGAAGTTTTTCTAGTGAATTTTCAGGATCAATTACTTCAATCAAAGTGACATCTCGATCTGGAAGATTATTGATCATTGCCCGGACATCATCACCGTTGTGCCCCTTGCCAGCGATCAGCAGTATTTTATCGTTTAATTGAGTTAACTCGAGCGCTCGTTTGGATACGATAGAGCCCACTTTAGCGATCACTTCGTCTTCAGATTTGCCAGCTTTCCATGAAGTCGCCTCCCAGCGACGCATTTGCTCCACGGTAATGACCGGCAATGACATGGGCGTAGGCTAGTGCGTTAATAGAGGTCAAACAAGTCCGTCGTCTAATCTTGGTTAAAACAATAATTAGGCTTACTTTAGCGCTAATCATGTAACCTGAATTTGATGTTTATTTGATTTATATTGAGTTGCCACAGTGAGGTCTGGGTGTAGGGTTTTCGAAGTTCACTAGATGTTAGGTTTAAAGGCCAATCGCTTTAGTAGGCGCGAGTTTCTTTCAGTTGGAAGCTTGGGCTTGGGAGGATTGGCGTTACCTCAGTTGCTTCAGGCTGAATCGGCGATAAAAAAGGCCGGTGGTTTGGCAAAAGATAAGTGTGTGGTGTTCTTATTTCAGCACGGTGGGCCATCACAGTTTGAGACCTTTGATCCCAAGATGTCAGCTCCTGCCGGAATCCGTTCGATGACTGGCGAGATTCCCACGACAATTCCGGGAATAACTTTTGGAAGTACAATGGAGCGACTGGCAAAGTTGGCGCATAAATTTTCGATCGTTCGCTCATTTACTACCGAAAGTAATGCACACGACACCAAGCCGATAATAAGTAAACGTTACTCTGATGGGGCGCATTTGGGTTCCCATTACGCTCGTGTAGCAGGCACAAACAATCCACGTAACGGGATGCCTCGTAATCTATCGCTTTTTCCTCGTGCAGTGGATAATTCAGCTGGTCCGGCGTTTATGGATTTAGGGAGATTTGATAGCACCGGTGAACTGGGTTCTGCTTTTGCTCCATTTGCACCTAGTGGGGAAGGGAATCTAAAGCGAGATATGAAGCTTACGATCGACCCAACTAGACTGGACGATAGGCGTAGTCTGTTGGCGAGTCTTGATAAATGGCGTCACGTGATTGGTGAAAGTGATGTCGCTGAAAGTTTTGATAGATTCCAGTCTCAAGCATTTCAAACGTTGACTGGAACTGTGGCTGAAGCATTCGATATCACCAAGGAAGATCCTAAACTAATTCAGCGGTATGACACCTCAACGTTGATGGATGCCCAACGCATAAGCAAAAAGTGGAACAATCGGCCGCGTTACATTGAGCACGTAAACAGTCTTGGAAAACTAATGTTGTTGGCGAGAAGACTAGCGGAGCGCGGTGCCGGTTTTATCACCATCACTACCAACTTCGTTTGGGATATGCATGCCGATTTAAATAATGCCACTATGATCGAAGGAATGGGCTATGTCGGAAGGCCTTTTGATCATGCTGTAAGTGCATTCATAGAGGACGTTGAGGCTCGTGGGTTGAGGGATAAAATTCTATTGGTTTGCTGTGGGGAGATGGGGAGAACTCCCAAGGTGAATGCCAAGGCAGGGCGAGATCATTGGGCAGGAGTTGCGCCGTTGTTGCTATATGGTGGTGGCTTAAAAATGGGTCACGTGGTGGGTTCTTCTACTCGCGATGGAGGTGAGCCTGCAAGTGATCGAATAACCATCCCAAATCTTTATTCAACCATCATGAATACAGTGCTAGATACCGGTAAGATTCGGACCATGGCAGGTGTTCCTTCAGAGGTGCAGCGCGTAATTAATGGTGCGGATCCTATTACGCAATTGATCTAGTCGATCTCCATTTTCGGATGAAGATCATAGGTATACAAGCGGTAGACATAAGTAAGAGAGCCGACGCCTCAAAGCCGAGCAAATACCAAGGCCATTCTCCGATAAGGAATGGGCTGTCTGTGTTAGGTTTAATGCACAGATACATATAATTCGATTCAGTGATCCAGTTTATAATGCTGACCGGAAGGATCATGAAATTCACAAGCATAAATGTGCGCAAAACTGCTCCGCGAGTTGTGACCATGCCATCCACTACAATGTTCCAAATGGGGAAAAGTATCATGAGTGCATGCTGAATAAAAAACGCTATGTAATAGGTCATGTTATCAATGCCGGAGGGAGATGGGGTGATCATGGTCTGAAGAGCGGCTGTTGTTCCGATGAGATAAGCAAACTCGAAGCAGAATTGTTTGCGTGTTACTAAGCCAATAGTCGCTATGATTAGGCTGTAATTACAAAGATGTAGTGGTAGATCCTCTGTGATGTTCAGCCCATGAGTGCTAATGCGGTTACTGTAGTCGACCACTTCTTGAATAATAGCGAACGCTACCAGACTCCACACCATACGTTTTCGGTTAGCTTGAGAGAGGCAATAGCCAATAATGGGAATGACGATTATAGCCAAGAGGCAAATCGACAGTATTGAAAGGTGGAGAGTGTCGAAGTTCTTTAGAGACTTCGCAAATTCACTAAGTTGTTCCGGTTCACGCAAAACAAATCTGCTTGGCTAACCGCTTGGTAGCGTTTACTCGCCGAGTAGTCTAGACAGTGTTGGTTCGATCGCTTCAGCCCACATTTCATACCCCTTTGGAGTTAGATGAAGAAAGTCGGGCATAATATCCTTTGGGATTGAACCATCTGTACTCAAGAAGTTTTGCCCAATGCGCAGGAAAGTGACATAAGGGCGAGCATCGAGTCGGGATAACACTTGGTTGACCTGTAATATTTTGCCTCGCTGATCGTTGATGCGTTGGCCTCTTGGAAAAATATCAAGAAGAAGGATTTTTGTTTCTGGAAGCTTTTCATGGATTTTATCAATTACAGCTGTAACTCCGTCGATCATCTCCTCGGCACTATTGCGATCTTTTCCTGAATTATTTGTACCAATCATTACGACTGCGGCTTTGGGTGTAATATTTTTTACATTGCCATTGTCTAAACGCCATAGAACGTGCTGTGTGCGATCACCCCCGATACCTAGATTGACTGCGTTGCGTTTGGTGTAGTGTTTTGACCAAGTTGATTTTCCAGCACTTTCCCACCCATGGGTAATTGAGTCTCCGATGAATATTAAATCAACATTGCCTTGGGCAATACGATTGTTGAATGAATTGTGGCGCTTGGTCCACCAATCCCCTTCACGAGGTGCCGGGTCGATGGCAGAATGTTTAGGTTTGTCTACGGCATGTGAACCAAAAGCGAGAGTGAATACAGTAAATGCCAGATATAATGACTTCATGGATACAGAAAAAAATAACTGAAGAGCAGGGGGCTAGAAACAAAAAACGAAAATAAACCAACGTTTCATCTAGAGTTAAATTTTAAACACCAATACAGAAAGCCAATGAATTAAAATTCAGTGAACCTTGGCTACTCCTTCTTTGCTGGTTTTTTCTGTTGAGCCAGAAACTCTATTAAATCTCGCAATTCACTTTTTGAAATCACCATTTGTAACCCAGCTGGCATGCCGCTTGGGCCTTTAATGCGCTCTTTGATATCCGTGGTCTTAACGGTTACAAGGCCGTCTTCAGGAGAGTTTATGATTACTTCCTTATCGGTCTCGTTTTTAATGATCCCAGCATAACCTTGTCCGTTTTTTAGCGTGATAAGAAAAAAATCATACCCCTTTGCGATGGTTGCGCTGGGGTTTACTATCGATTCGAGCAGGTATTTTCGGTCTACTTTTGCGCCGATACCGTCGAGCACTGGCCCAACTTCGCCTCCTTGACCATTAATTACATGACACCGTACGCAACTAAGTGCGACGTTTTCAAAAAACATTTTTTTACCCTTCTCGGCGTTGCCGCCTTCAAGTGTTTCTAAATATGGTTCAAGCGCAAAAAAGTTTTGCCGAGGGTCAGGTCGACTTTCATTAAACTTGTCCAGTTTAGTTTTGATGTTTTTGTCACTGCGTTTAGCAGCAGCCTCAAGAAGTTCGAGTTTCAATGGGGCAGGGACTTTTTTTGCGATTAGCTTGTCTAACCATTCTGCGAGAATTTTATCAGCAGAAGAATCTTTTAATTCGCCCAAAGCGATAAGTGCGCTTTGCTGTTCTTGTATGCTGCCTTTGGTTAATACAGATTCAAGTTTGCTGGTGGCGCCTACTGGTTTGACCTTGGGGGCAAGACGAGTGGCTTCGCTTCGTAGAGAAGTGTCCTTGGTGTTGTTTGCATATGATACAGCAGCGCCAAGTTCATCAGATTCGATTTCACCAAGCGCTCTGAGTGCTTGTGTGCGAGATTTGCCAGCATTTTCGTCTTTTAAGATTGTTAGCAGGGCAGGGCCGGCCTGTGTTAATTTAAGTTTACTGGCAGCGGCGATAGCTTCGCTGCGGACAAGGCCTTGATTGCTTCGTAAAATAGAGTCGATTTTATCTATAAGCGCAGCGGAAGCTAACGAGTTATCTCTTTTGACAATTGGCCTCCATAAGCCACTGATTCGGTCGCGCCCGGAGGGATTCTTCCAAGCGGCAAGTAGGTTTAATGCTTCACTTCGTGCTAGTTCCGAATGGTTTTTGTCGGCTGCAACAATCGCGAGAGGTTCTGCTCTGGCTAGGCGATAGTTTGCATTTAGCACTCGACGCATCACCTCCTTAGAAAGATCGTTGTGCTTTGATAGATTGGCGAGCTGTGGCATTGCGGACTGTATATGTGCATCTGCAATTGCTCGGGCAGCTTCTAGTTGAATTTGGTTATTGCTGTCGTCTAGAAAAGCGGCCACTTCTTTGCTGTTTTGACGGCGAAGAGCTACGACGGCAGCGGTTTTTATTGCGATAGAATCGGAGCTCGAAAGTTTGGCCAAGTCTTCAGGCTTTGAGTGATTGGTCAAAGCCAAGATCCCGGCGTGTTGAACGATAGGGTCAATGCCGTTGTTTTTTTCGAGCATACTAAGGACCTTTTTATTTGCACCTTTGTCTAGCTTGCTCAATGCGATGGCAGCTTGAGTGCGCACGCGAGCGTTTTTGTCAGCAAGCAATACAATTAAGTTGGCGTATGCTGAATTATATTTGGAATCTCCTATTATTTTAGCTGTTTGTGTTCGAACTTCGGCATCCTGATCCTTCAGTAGAGGCAGCAATGAGGTAATTGTTTCTTTAGTCCGGCGACTGATTTGCCCGATCCCCCAGATTCCATGCAATCGTGCAAGTTGATGATTTGATTCTTTGGCGATTGTAGCAAGTGCTTCAATTTTATTGCGTTTAACTAATTCAAATTGCGATGCAAGCCGTACACGCATGTCGACATGACTAAGAAATTCGATCAGTCGATTATCATTAATTTTTTCGAATCCATTTTCAAAAAGATTTTTAACAGTATCTGCGGCCTTGTCTTTCTCATTGCTCGATATTCTATAAATGCGCCCTTTACCGGTTAGACCCCAGCCATTTACCCAGTCGGATACATAGATGTGGCCATCATATCCAAACTCGACATCTGTAAGTAGTGAGTTCCAGATGATTTTATTCGGTTGTTCAACTTCAAAGTGAGCACCTTTAGCTTTGTTTCGAATTGCAAGAACTCCACTTCGAGATGGGGAACCTTTAAAGTCACACATCAGGAATGTGTTTTTGTAGCGGTCACCAAATCCGGTGCCGGGATAGTAAGTTAGTCCAGATGGACCGTTGCCGATATTAGCGATTGGAGGGATTCGATGTGCAGCTTTTCCGTCGGGGAAACACATGCGTTCATCGAGCCAGGGGCCGCGCCGGGTTGTCCAAGGAGCACTGTTTAGAAATTGCCATCCAATGCGCCATCCACTATCGCCACTTTCAATGGCATTAACCCACCGTGCTGGGTCTCCACCGTCAGAGTTGTTGTCGCCTGTAAATAAATTTCCGAATTGATCAAATGCCAGTTCTTGCGGATTCCTAAGGCCAGAGTGGTAAATCTCAAGCTTGGAACCGTCTAGCTCGCACCGATAAATGGTTCCGTATTCTGGTGTGTGAAGTTTAATTCCTTCTGCGGTTGTTACAGACGCTGCGCGGTCACCAATACTGAAGTATAGTCTTCCATCTGGGCCAATTCGAAGTCCATGCAAATCATGGCCCAGAAATCCAACACGCACTCCAAATCCGTTGGCTAGACTAAGGCGTTTTTCAGCTTTGCCATCGCCATCCTTGTCTTCCAATAGCCATAAGTGAGGAATGTTTGTGAACCATACTTTTCCATCGCGTGCGAGTACCCCTGCTGCTAAACCGTCTACCTCATCGTTAAAGCCATCTGTAAAGACGGTGGCCTTGTCGAGTATCCCATCATTGTTGGTGTCGATTAATAAACGAACACGATCCGAGTAATCCATGAGGCCTTTAACATTATGACGGTGGTACATCTTGCGCATGTCTTCAACACTTTGAGATGCTAACTCTTCATCAAGCCAGTTCATGTGCTGGCGAATATCTGTCACTCCTTTGTGAAGGCGAAATGATTCTACCACATAAAAATTGCCTTTTTCATCAATATCGAACGCAACCGGATTTGCGAGTAATGGTTCCGCAGCAACCAGATTAACTGATAAGCCATCAGCAAGTTCGAAACCCTGCATGGCTCGTTTTCCTTCGTCTGAGGCAGGCTGTATGTTTACAGATTGTGTCTTAGGTAGTTCTGCAGCGTAGAAATTGACTGAGAAAAAGACTAAAAAAATCAAAGAAATGTTCTTCATTAAAATTAAAAGTACTCCTTGGAAAAAGAGCGAATATTTTGGTCCTACTTCCTAAGACAGTTTTGGGATTTAAATAGTCTCTCGTCAAGTTAGCAAATCTTATGACGAAAACTATAGGCTTTTCAGTGTAAGCTATTCAGAAGAAGAATAGAATTGATGATCTGGTCTAATTGACCACTTTTACGCGATAGTAAATTTCTGGGAATACTTGGTCTCTTTCATCCTCAAATCGAATTATTTCCCCTGTGCCGTTAATGGTCTTTATTTCTTCCCATGCTCTTAAATCCTTAGAAAATTCGATAGCATAGGACTTTTCTTTTTTGCTCTTAAACTCAAACCAGAACGGAACAGAGTTATACTTCTCAATACGAATAGTCTCTTTAGACGATGTCTCCACTATGACCCTTCTAGTCAACTCTACTGATTTATTCCCCGATGCATCGACAACATTGTACTTCAGTTGATATTCGCCAGCTTTGTTTGCATTTACTTCCCCGGTAACTTTGATTTGTGACGTCAGATCTCCATCGACACTGTCTTTAGCTGTTGCCCCTTGATCCTCGTAATTACTTCCAACCTCGATTGTGACTACTGCTTCCCCGACTAGCGTAATCAC
>Ga0066836_10000353_pt1 | contig 21474 bp, 16 predicted proteins | sample ETNtaG_18_FD_71568 | JGI IMG/M metagenome (GOLD analysis project Ga0066836, IMG submission 71568) | Marine microbial and viral communities from oxygen minimum zone, Eastern Pacific Ocean - ETNP201302SV91 | ecosystem: Environmental > Aquatic > Marine > Oceanic | place: Pacific Ocean: Eastern... | reverse complement strand
GGAACAACTTACAGAGGTCTTGCAGGTGATGATACCTACATTATTTCTAATTCTATAGCAGCTAATGCGACAGTGACGATTGTCGATACAAGCGGCGCAAATAAAATACAATTAGTTGATGGGCTTTCAGTTGCATCATCTAAGTTTGCTGCTGATGCTGTTCAATTAACTTTATCTAATGGTGCTGTTGTTACTATTAATGGTGCAAGTAATTTCACATTTGATGTTGGCGGAAACGCAACAGCTGGAGTTACAGGCTCATCAAATACATTAGCGCAATTTGCTTCAGCAATGGGCGTTGCTACTCTTCCAGCTTCTGGATCAACTGACGGTAGTTCAGACGTTTCTATTTCTGATAATGGTGTTAGCGGTTCAGCTGCTCCTAGTTATACAGTAACAAAAGATGCAACAAGTGTAACAGAAGGTAATTCTGTAACATTTACAATTACATCAAGCTCTGCGGTGTCTTCTGACACTTCTTTCTCCTGGACTGTAATTGGTGATACTAACGGTGCAACTGTTGATAAAGCTTCTACTACAGATATAGATATTCTTTCAGGTACAGCAACAATAGCTTCAGGCGGAACTTCAACAACATTTGTTGTTACTCCAACTACTGATGGTATCGTAGAAGGTATCGAAGGTATAAAAGTAAGTGTTTTTGACTCAGGTTCAACTGCACTTTCATCAGATAAGATTTTAATTAATAATGCTGGATCTGCAGCAACTTCTTCTACATACACCTTAACAACTGGTGTTGATACTTTCACAGGTAGAAGTGGTAATGATAATTTTGACGCTTCTACAGCTAATAGTTTGAATGACTATGATATTCTTGATGGCGGTGACGGTGTTGATACACTTACAATTAGTGTAGCTGCTGGTGATGCAGGTACAACACTTATTCCTCAATTAAGTAATATTGAAGTTCTTCAGGTTACTAACTCAGCAACTGCTGATGCTGGTAATGATGATGGTGAGCTTCTTACGATATCAACTGCTGGCCTAACAGGTATTACTGAGGTTGGCGCAATTGCCGGTGGCGCAGAATCAGATGGTATAACATTTAATGATCTTGCTGCTCCGGTTGATATTTCTATCAAGTCAGCAACTTCAACGACAACAGTTAATTACGCAGCATCTGCTCTTTTAGGTGCAAGTGATGCAATTACATTGAAGTTATCAGGTACGAATTCTACAACTGTTGCTATTACAGATGATAGTGCTTCAACTGGTTCTGCATTAGAAACTATTACTATCAATAGTATTTCTGTTGCAAATACACTTGCTGCACTAACAACAACAGGTGTTTTAACTTCTACAATAAATGTAACTGGTTCAACAAGATTGACAATTACTGCAGCTTTAGACTCTGCTGTTACTACAATTGACGCTTCTGGAAGTTCTGGCGGATTAACACTATCTGCTGCTCCAGCTGCAGCTGTTGTAAATATAACTGGTAGTTCAGGTGCTGATATCTTAGCTGCAATCGGCGCAGGATCAACTACACTTTCATTAGGCGCTGGAAACGACACTGTAGACTTTAATGCAAACTTTACTGGTGCGGACATTGTTGATGGTGGCGCTGGTACTGATACATTAACTGTTAGTGGTGGTGCTGTTTCTAACGCAGGTATATTAGGCTCTACTCTTTTTGGTGGAGTATCAAATGTTGAAGTTCTAAAAGTAGATACTGCACATACATTAACACTTGCACAAAACGAAGTATTTACATCAATAGATATTTCCGACGCTACTAGCCAGGTTGTTAATTTTGATGATGGTTATACTCAAGCAACAACTGTTAAAGTTGGATCTGATAATGACGATACAATTAATAATAATGCAAATATCGATCTAACTGTTTCAGCTAATAGTGGTGCCGTTACAGCGGATACTAATGTTACAGGAAGTTTAGGTACTAATGATACTTTAAATATCCTTAACTTAACGGATGCTGCCACAGTATTCGATACAAACAATGATGTATTTGAAACAATTAATGTTATTTCTTATACATTAGCTGCTACACCTTCAATTGATACAAGCGGGTATTCATTAGCATTAGGAACTGGAGTATTAACTATTAATGCTGGTGGCCTAGCTGCAACAGAAGTACTTACACTTTTAGGTGCTACAACTGCAACACCTATGAATATTACAGCTGGTGTTGCTTCTGATATTATTACTTTAGGCACTAAAGCGGATACATTGGATGCTGGTGCTGGTAATGATACTATTGTAGCAACTGCTGGATCGAATGTGATTGATGGCGGTGCTGGTAATGATTCAATTACCTTAGGTTCTGGAGCTGACAATATTGATGGCGGTGATGGTAATGATACTATTGTAGCTGCTGCTGCTCTTGGAAACACTGATGTAATTGATGGCGGTGCTGGTACTGATACATTAACTACAACTGCTGCAATAACTTCTGCAACTGTTATGGGTGGTGTAAGTAATATTGAAAAAATTGATCCAATTGGCGGTATTAATATAACTGCTTCTGGTGATATGGGTGGTGCAACTACATTCTTATTAAATGATGCTGGCGCACAGATTATTACACTTGGTGGTTTAGGTTTAACTTGGACTCCAGATACTGTTATTAGTGTGACAGCTGGTACAGAAACAAACAACAAAGGTGTTGTTAACTCTGCTAATGTTGGCCTAACTGTAAAACAGGTAGCTGCTGACCTTGATCCTGCACAAACACTAACAGGTGGTTCAGGAACTGATATTCTTGAGTTAACTGCTGATGGTGGATCTGCTGACGCTGATGATGTAACGAAGTTTGAGAAAATTATTATTAAAGATTCTCTAACTGCTGCAGGTTCTGACGCAACACTAATAGTTAATGAAAATATCACAGCTGCACAACAACCTCTTGGTATCGAAATTGATGCAAGTGAATTAGATGGTTCAACTGTAACTGCTGCTGATGAAAGATTTACTTTAACTGGTGATCTTTCTGCAATTACTCTTAATGTAACTGGCGGCGGCGGTGCTGACGCTCTTGATGGCGGTACTGTAAATGATACAATTGCTGGTGGTGGCGGTAAAGATACTATCGACGGTAACGAAGGTCTTGATCATCTAACTGGTGGTGCTGGTAATGATACATTTACTCTGAATGCAAAAACCGAGTTTTCTACAGCTTATGGAACAGATATCATTGATGGTGGTTCTGGTGTAGATACTGTTGCGTTTAATGGCGCTCAAAATCTTACTGCTGCAAATCTTGCAACGATTACCAATACTGAACTGTGGACAATCCCAACAGGTAGTGACTTTACTTTAAGTGATACTGTTCTTGCTAATAACCCAGGACTAACATTTAGTTTTGCTGGTAATGGAACATTGTCAACTGGTGAAGATACTGCTGGTAAATCATTAATGACAACAAGTATTAATCTTACTGCAACTACTGCCGGTAATTTAAAAATTGTTGGTTCATCTTCTGATGATACATTCAGCTTTGATAAAACCGAAGTTCTTAATAATAACGATACTATTGATGGTAATGGTGGATCTGATATTATCTATGTTGTAAACGATGATGAAAGAGCTGGTGTTTCTGGATACGGCGTTGGTGATATTACAGCTGCGACAGTTGGTTCAAACTTAACTAATGTTGAAAAAATTGTTATTACAGATACAGGCGCTGATGATAGTGCTGGTGATGTAACAGTAACAATTGCTTCTGGATTAACATCTCTTGCACTAGAAGTTGATGCTACTTCACTAGACGCTAATGTAACTGCCCCATCAACTACTGGTGAGAGAGCGATTATCACAAATAATGATAATGTTGCTCTTACTGCTAAAGGCGGTGGATTCTCCGATAGTATTACAGGTGGTAGTGGTGCTGATATTATCCATGGTAATGCTGGTATAGATACTCTACTTGGTGGTACTGGTAACGATGTTATCGAAGGCGGTTCTGGTAATGATATTATTACTGGCGGCGGCGGCGTTGACCATCTTAAAGGTGGAGATGGTAATGATACATTCCTTGTTACTGACGATGCTTCATTTAAAGTATCTGGTGGCGTTGAAACTGTTGATGGTGGAGCGGGTACAGATACTCTATCCTTTACAGAGACTGCAGCCTTAACACTAACAGCTCCGGAACTTTCAAAATTAGTAGGTATTGAAAAAATTGCCCTTGCTGGTACAGGCGCTCAAACCTTAACATTTGGTAATGAGACCTTTACAAGTTTAGGACAAACAAACGCACTTCAAATAACTACTACAACTGGTAACGCAACTACATATATTGATGGATCGGCTGTTACTAATGGTTCATTCTTAATGATTGATAATGGTGCTACTGCTAACACTGATACTTTAGTTGGTGGTTCTGGAGATGATATCTTTAGATTCTCAACTACAGCTGCTGGATTAACATCTGCTGACTCAGTTAACGGTAATGGTGGTTCTGATACTATCCAGGTTGATAATACTGCTGCTGCAACTATTGATATGGACTTTAATAATGTTCGAAATGTTGAAAAAGTTACTGCTTATACTTCTGCAGTTACTGGCCTAACTGCTGGTGTTTTGGATATTCAAATAGCTCCTCATAGTGTAGCTGCATTAAATGCTGGTGCAATGACTATTGATTTATCAGCTAAGAATATTGGATCTGCTACATTTAATGTAAATAGTTCACTTGATACAGTTGATATCAACTTTACAATTACTGGTGGTGCTGCATCTGACCAATTAATTGGTTCAATGGGTGACGATACTATCAGTGGTGGTGGAACAACTACTGGTGATACATTAACAGGTGGTTCAGGTAATGACTCAATTACAGGTAACTCAGGTAATGATACTCTTGCTGGTGGTGCTGGTAACGATGTTGTGAATGGTGGTGCTGGTACTGATGGAATTAACGGTAATGGCGGTAATGACACTCTAGATGGTGGTGCTGGTACTGATACAATAGAAGGTGACGGTGGTGCAGATAATATTACTGGTGGTACTGGAAATGATATCTTTAAATATGATACAATCACAGACTCATCTGGTAACCTTAAAGATACAATCACAGACTTTAAACAATCTACTCTAAACGCTGTAACAGGTGCTCAGATTACGAATGGTGACTCAATTAGTCTAATTGTTTCTTCTGGAGTTGTTACTGATGGTTATACAACATCATTTGTCTTATCTGATAAGGGTGATGTTGCTAATGCTGGTGAAGCTGTTAACGCTATGAATAATTCAAAAGGTAGTTTTGTATTTGCTCAAGATAACGATGTTCTTTACATCGATATGGATGGTGATTCAACTCTTAACACTGATGACTATGCATTTAAACTAACTGGACTTGATTCATTCCATGGTGCTGATATCGATGTAACTGTATCTGGTGATGATGATGCCGCTACTACAATCACAACATTAGATGGTAATGATATTATTACTACTGGTTCTGCTGCTGATACGATTAATTCAGGTGCTGGTGTAGATGTTATTGTTGCTGGTGCTGGTGCTAACGTTATTAATTCAGGTGCTGGTGCAGATATAATTACTGCGGGTGCTGCTGCTGATACTATTAACGGCGGTGCTGGTAATGATGTTATTAACGGTGCTTTAGATAGTGACTCAGTAACAGGTGGTACAGGCGATGACATCTTTAATGGTGATGGCATTGTTTTAGCCGCTAACAGACTTAAAATTACTGACTTTGAAGATGCTGGTGATACAGTAGGTGATATTCTTAAATTAGCTACAGAAGGTTCTGATGCTGGTACTTCAGCTGGTGCCGCTCCTGCATTTGCAAGTTTTGCGGTTTCTAGTGTACTTGATACTGCTACATTTAATCTTACAGCTGCAGGTGATACTAACGCACTTGATGTTATTGAGCTAACAGGTGGTGAAGCTAGTAGAGCTAATCTAGCTGCTGACTTTGATGCAGATAATGACACTGGTGTTGAACTTATGAAGTTCTTATCATCTAATGGTTCAGCTGGAAGTATTACTCGTGATAATGCTGCAGATAAATTCTATCTTATCGCTTATGATGGCGGTGATGCATTTATTTATCATATTGATGCTACAACAAACGCTGCTGCTGCAGTTGTTGGTGATGTAATACCTGTCTTCCATCTTGTAGGAGTTACAGCTGACGCATTAGTTGCTGCCGACTTCTTGATGGTTTAATTTTTTTAAATTATAAAATTAAGGGAAGCTTACGCTTCCCTTTTTTTTGTGCAAATTTTTTTTATTATTTTATAATAGTATTATGGCTAAAAAGTTTTTACATGTAGGTCCTGGTAGTTCTTATAAAGATAATACAACCCAAGTTTTTAATACTGATGATTGGGATGAAGTACGATTAGATATTGATCCAAATTACAATCCCGATATAGTCGCATCCATTACTGATATGTCTGTTGTTGAAGATAATTCTTATGATGCTGTTTATTCCGCCCATAACATTGAACATGTATTCGCTCATGAGGTTATAGGAACATTAAAAGAATTCAATCGAGTTTTAAAAGATAATGGTTTTTTGATATTAACTTGTCCTGATATTAAAGGTATTTGCAAGTTAATTGGTGAAGGTAATATTGCTAAAAAATTATATTCATCACCTGCTGGAGATATTTATCCTTTAGATATCTTATATGGTTTAAGACAAGCTATTGCGCAAGGTCAGCATTATATGTCCCATAAACATGGATTTACTGGTGAAAGCCTTTTGGACCATGTTAAATTAGCTAATTTTAAATCTTTTTGTGTTGCTGAATCCTCTGATAGCTATGCCTTATGGTTAATTGCTTATAAAAATAGCGATAAAACAATGAAAGAACTAGAAATAGATTTGAAAGCGCATCTTATTAAAAATGGTTAAACAAAATAAAACATACCCTTATTGGTCAATTTATTATGATGATGATGGTTATAATATTGAAGGTGATAGAATTATGGGAAGACAAGCTGCTGGCTGGTCTTTTCTTAAAGCTCTTATAAATGATAAGCCTAAACAATTAAGCGCTTATTTAAAGAATATTGAACAAAAAGAATTATTAATAAAAAGAATAAAAGGTTTACTTTCTAATGATGATAATCTTTCTTTTGAATTTATAAGTTTTTTAGAGCCTAATAAGAGCTCAAAGTATGGTGGTATTTTCCTTCCTGGGCCTGGAATAGAAGATTTTGCTTTGAAGCGCTCATCATTTGGGCATGACCAGTATAGTCTTGTTGGAATTACCCATACAACTGCTTCTAACAGTGTTATGAGATCTTTATCAAGACTAGCTGTTAGTAATGTAATGCCATGGGATGCTATTATATGTACATCAGATTGTGTTCTAGATACCGTTAAAAAGGTTATTGACGATAGTTATAATAATTTGTCCAATAAGTTTAAAATAGGTGATCCTGTTTACCCTCAATTACCTGTTATTCCACTAGGTATTGATAAAGATGAATTTATTTTTTCAGAAGAATTTATCAAAGAATCTCGAAAAGATCTTAATATAAGTGATGAAGATATTGTTGTTGTTTATGTTGGAAGGTTGAGCTTTCATGCCAAGGCACATCATTTACCTATGTATCTATCTTTAGAGCAATGCGCAAAAGAATTAAAAGATGGTCAAAAGATTCATATTATACAAACAGGTTGGTTTGCAAATGACTGGATTAAAGAAACATTTATTAATGAGGGTAAACTAATTTGTCCTTCAATTGAATTTCATTTTTTAGATGGAAAGGATCAAAATAATAAATATAAATCTCTAGCATCAGGTGATATTTTTATTTCTTTGAGTGATAATATTCAAGAAACTTTTGGCATAACACCTTTGGAAGGTATGGCTTCTGGACTACCCGTTTTGGTATCTGACTGGGATGGTTATAAATCAACAGTTAGAGATAATATAGATGGTTTTCGCGTAAAAACTATAATGCTAGGTAATGGCTATGGACAAGATTTAGCATTTAATCACATGATGGGATCATTAAGTTATGATCATTATGTAGGAATGTCTGTACACCGAGTAGCAATTGATGTGAACGATTGTATTAATAAACTTGTGCTATTAATAAAAGATAAGACAAAAAGAAAAAAGATGGGTGAATCTGGAAAACAAAGAGTTAATGAAATATTTAATTGGCCTATAATATTAAAACAATATCGAGAATTATCTCAAGAATTAAATAATATTAGAGAAACTAAATCAAAAGATTATAAAGAATTTTGTTCTGTAAAACTGCCGAGTGAAAGTTTAGATCCATATTATTTATTTGAATCATATCCGAGTAAAATATTACAAGAAGAAGATATTTTAGTTAAAAATAATAAAATTAATAATTTACCTATTTCTAATACTTTAAAGCTTAGTAGTGTAAGTTATGCATTAGATTATTTACCTGAAGAAGAAAAAATAATAGAAATTTATAATTATTTTTCAGATAACAAAAATTTAACAATTAAAGATATAAGAAAATTATGCAATTATACTGATGATATCTTATTTAAAACAATAATCTTACTTATAAAATTCGGTTATTTATCTTATTTAGAGGAATAAAATGCAAAAGAAAAAGATATTGTTTTTACATCAGAATTTTCCTGCTCAATTTAAGTCATTGGCACCTTATTTAAGCAAAGATAAAAGATATGAAGTCCATACTCTTGCACTTCAAAAAACAGAAGATCCCTCAAAGCAAGAAGCTTATTTAACTGAGATGTCAGATATTAAGCACCATCTTTATACAATAAGTAGGCTTTCTACCGATAATATTCACCCACTAGCTATAGAATTTGAAACTAAAATGATAAGAGCAGAGGGGGTTGCAAAAAAATGCATAGAATTAAAAGAAGAAGGTTTTACACCTGATTTGGTTATAAATCACCCTGGTTGGGGAGAAACTTTTTTAATAAAAGAAATATGGCCTGATACAAAATTATTAACTTATTTTGAATTCTATTATAATACAATAAAATCTGATATAGATTTTGATACAAAGGAAGATCATAATTTTAATCCTGATTTTAAATTATTTTCCAGACTTGTAGCAAGGAATGCTCCAGGATTAATGATTTATTTAAATTCTGATTTAATAATTTCTCCTACAAAGTTTCAGAAAAGTACTGCTCCAAATAGTTTTAGAAATAAAGTTACTGTTATTCATGATGGTATTGATACAGGTGTAATAAAGCCCAAGAAAAATTTAAAAATGACTTTGGCCAGCGATCAAGGAAGAAATATAACTTTAAGTGAAAATGATAAAATTATTACTTTTGTTAATAGAAACCTTGAGCCGTATAGAGGATATCATTCGTTTATGCGTTCATTGCCAAAAATACAAAAAGAAAATCCTGACGCTTACATTATAATAGTTGGCGGAGATGGCGTTAGTTATGGATCTACCCCTAAGAACGGTAAAAGTCATAAAGATAATTTTTTAAATGAAGTAAAAGATTCACTTATTGATATTAAAAAAATTCTTTTCATGGGAACTATTGATTACGATAACTTATTGAAAATATTAAATATATCTACTGTTCATGTATACTTAACTTACCCATTTGTTCTATCTTGGTCGGTATTAGAGGCAATGGCATTGGAGACTGTTATTGTCGCGTCTAATACTGATCCTGTCACAGAAGTTATAAAGGATAATGTAAATGGGTTATTAGTTGATTTTTTTGACATTGATGAAATTTCGTCAACAGTTAATAAAGTATTAAAGAATCCGAAGAAATTCGACAAAATAAAAAAGAACGCAAGGAAGACGATAGTTGAGAATTATGATTTAAAGACAAAATCATTACCTAAGCAAATGAAACTTGTAGAGGATCTTCTAAAATGATAAAGCAAGAAATATTTTCAGATGTTTTAAATATTAAATTTGATTCCCATATTGATAATAGAGGATCCTTTTCAGAAACATACAATAAAACATCTTTACTTGAATTAGGAATAAATGATGACTTTGTTCAAGATAATGATTCCTTCTCTAAAGATCAAAATACCTTAAGGGGTTTACATTTCCAATTACCACCTTTTGAACAATCAAAATTATTAAGAGTTGTTTCAGGATCTATTTTTGATGTTTTTGTAGATATAAGAAAAAAATCTAAATGTTATGGTAGTTATGGGAGTATAACTCTTAAATCTCAAGATGGTTGGGTTTATATACCGAAAGGTTTTGCTCATGGTTTTATAACACTTACTAATGACACTCATGTTTTATATAAGGTGAGTAATTATTATAACAAAGGATCTGAATTAGGAATTAGATGGGACGATCCTTTTTTTGATATAAATTGGCCTATAAAAAACAATAAAGTTAAAGTTTCTGAAAAAGATTCAAATTTGCCTTTTTGGGAAAATATTCGTGATACATTGAATTCTTAGGGAGTAATGATTGGAACTTGAAAAATATTTAGTTACCGGAGGTTGCGGCTTTATTGGGTCTAGTTTTATAGATAAATTAATATTAAAGGATAATGTATTTATCTACAATATTGATAAACTAACATACTCAGCAACAAAATATATTCCTGCAGTTAAGAACTCAAAGAAATATAAATTTGAAAAAATTGATATATGTAATTCTAAAGATATTCAAAAAATTATTAATAAATTTAAACCCAATTATATAGTAAATTTAGCGGCAGAAACTCATGTTGATAGGTCAATTGATAGTCCTGATGATTTTATAAGATCAAATATTATAGGAACATATAATTTATTAAATGAAAGCTATATGTATTGGGTTAATCAAAATGATTCAATTAAGAAAAAATTTAAATTTATACAGATTTCTACTGATGAAGTTTATGGATCTCTTGATAAAGATGAAGAAACTTTTACTGAAAGCAGCAATTATAGGCCAAATAGCCCATATTCGGCTTCTAAGGCCTCTTCAGATCATTTAGTAAGATCATGGTTTAAAACATATAATTTTCCTACTATAACGACTAATACCTGTAATAATTATGGCCCTAGGCAATTCCCAGAAAAGTTAATACCTTTAACGATTAATAAATGTTTAAAAAAAGAACCAATTCCAATATATGGAAGTGGCGACCAAATAAGAGATTGGATAAGGGTAGAAGATCATGTCGAAGGATTATTAAAAGTTATAAATAAGGGTAAGGTAGGGCATAAATATAATATTGGCAGTAATTGTGAAATTGCTAACATTAAGGTTGTTAAAGATATATGTAATATTTTAAATGATATTATACCAGTGAACGATTTCAGTTATCAGAATTTAATCAAATTTGTTGAAGATAGACCGGGTCATGATCTTAGATACGCTATTAATAATAAGAAAATTCTTTCTTTAGGATGGAAACCTAAATTTACTTGGAAAGAAGGTTTAAGGGATACGGTAGAATGGTATCTACAAAATGAAGAATTCTTAAATGAAAAAAGTAAAACTTCGTATTCAGGTGAACGACTTGGCAAATTATAATGATGGCTTAAATGTTCTAGTTGTTGGAGGAACCGGTCAAATTGGTTCAGAAATAAAAGCATTAAGAAATAGCAATATTAATTTAAATTTTCCAGATTCTAAAATATTTAATTTAGTAAATCCAAACTCTATTAAAGATTATCTTAATGATAGTGATATAGATTTTATTATAAATGCTGGCGCATATACAAAAGTTGATAAAGCAGAAGAAGAAAAAGAAATATGTAATAGTATAAATAATTTAGGCGCAAAAGAATTAGCGAAAGAATCTTATAGAAGAAATATAGGTTTAATTCATATTTCAACTGATTATGTCTTTGGAAGAAACAATTCTGGTCCTTTTGATGTTAATAGTAAAAAAGATCCAATAAATTATTATGGTTATTCTAAAAGTTTTGGTGAAGACCATGTTTTAATTGAGCATAAAGATAGTTTAGTTATTAGAATGGCTTCATTATTTAGTGAATATGGCGATAATTTTGTTAAACGCATAACAAATTTATTACTAAACGAGACGGAAGTCCGTGTTATTTCAGATCAAAGGATATCTTTAACTTATGCTGGAGATTTTTCTAATAATATACTTAAAATTATAGATCTATACAATGAAAAGGGAAGCAACGATAATAATAGAATTATTCATTTTGCATGCTCAGGGTATTCTGACTGGTATTCAGTAGCAGAAGTCATATATAATGAAATTAAATTCATCGATAAAGATTTAATAAAAGCAAATTTAATCCCAATATTATTAAATGATTGGACATCAAGAGCTTTAAGAGCAAAGGATACTAGGCTTAAAATAGATGATACATATTTCAATGATCATAATATTGAATTATCATCTTGGAAAGATTCAGTAAGAGTTGTAGTAAGAAGTATTTTAGAGGAAATTGTAAAATAGCATTATGAATCAAACAAAAAAAAATATAAAGGGTCTAATACTGGCAGGTGGGGCAGGGAAGAGATTACACCCAATTACTAAGATAATATCAAAACAATTACTTCCAGTTTATAACAAACCTATGATTTATTATCCTTTAACGATCCTTATAAATTCTGGAATTACTGAAATAATGATTATTACAACAAGAGAAGATCAAGAAAGTTTTAAACATTTACTTGGTAATGGTGAAGAGTGGGGTGTAAAAATTTCTTACAAGATTCAAGAGAAACCTGAAGGAATTGCTCAATCTCTTTTAATAGCTGAGGATTGGATTGATTCTTCTTCCGTAGCTTTAATACTTGGAGATAACCTATTTTTTGGCGCGGGATTAAATAAGAAAATTATACAAGCCATAGAAAATAACAATGGTGCTACAATTTTTTGTATTAAAGTTAATGACCCTGAAAGATTTGGAGTAATTGATGTAGACAAAGACTTAAATATTTTGTCAATTAAGGAAAAGCCTAAAAAACCGAACTCTAATTGGGCAATTACGGGCCTATACATATATGACAGTAAGGCAAGTTCTTATGCTAGAAATCTTAAAAAATCAAGCAGAGGTGAGTATGAGATTACAGACATTAATCTTAAATACTTAGATAGCAATAATTTAAAAGTAGAATTTTTAGATGATACTAATTTTTCATGGCTCGATACTGGAACTTTTGATTCATTATTAGAGGCTTCAAATTTTATTAAGAATAATTCGAAATAAATTATTCCTGCAATGCTCGTTGTGAAAGCTTAGTTATTGGGTTTAAAACATAACTTAAGACAGTCCTTTCTTCTCCAATTATAGAAACATCTGATATCATTCCGGATTGTAGAATTATTTTCTTATCTTTATTGTTTAGTAATTCATTATTATCTATTTCAATTACAGCTGGATAGTAAGTTGCTCCTTCTTCTGTAGAGCTAGTGTTGGATGCTATTTTAGTTACTACTCCTTCAACTTGTCCATAAATAGCCATATCATAGGCAGTAAATGCTATTTTAGCCTTTTGTCCTTTTTTTACATAAGCTATATCTTTTGTGGCAACTTGTGCTTCAATTTTTAAAACATCATCCTCTGGCACAACTTCTGACAACAAGGATCCTGAATCCACTATTTGTTCAATATTTCTTACATTAATTTTACTAATATATCCATTAATTGGAGATCGAACTTTTGAGTAATCTAGAGCAGTTTTAGCCGAATTAAATTTACTTTCTGCGCTAACTAACAATAGTTCCTCATCCAATAGTCTAAATTCAGAGTCTGATCCAGTCTGAACCAATTTTGTTAATATTTCTACTCTTCTTTTTCTAGTTTCAAATTCCTTTTTTGCTAATTCATATGCTTTTTTTCTATTTTTATTATCAACTAAGAATAATATGTCGCCAATGCTAACTTTATCATCTAATTTTACATTAATTTCTTCAATTGATCCTGCTATTCCTGATTGAATTAAATGTACTTTTGAGTCAGGAACAACAGTTCCAGAAGCTCTTACAACTTGATTGACTTCGGCAACTGAAGCCCAAATAATAAAAATTAATGTAAAACTACCTATTAGCCAAAAAAGAATAAAAGATTTTTTATTCGATCCCCAATATTCAGGAAGTAAATAAGGTAAAATTTCTTGCATTTTTTCTTTATTAATTTTTAGTGATCTTAATTGCGAAGATATCTTTTTAAAAAACTTTTTCATTTTTTCCTAACCTTAACCATTTTGGTTATTTTGTTTTAATATTTCTTCTCTTGGTCCATATTGAACAAGTCTACCGTCAATAATTACTCCGATCTTATCCACTCTTATTAAATGGTTTGTTCTATGAGTGGAGATTAAAATTGTAGGATTATATGGTAATGACATTATGTTATTTATTATTTTCTCTTCTGTGGCTCCGTCCATAGAACTTGTAGGTTCATCAAGAACAAGAATTTTAGGTTTTCTAATAAGACATCTAGCCAATGCTATTGCCTGCCTCTGACCGCCAGATAAGTTGGCTCCATTTTCAACTAATTTATAATTATAGGCACCTGGTAATTTTGTAATAAATTCATGGGCACAAGATAATTTAGCTGCTTCAATAACTTCTTCCTCAGGAATATCTTTTAGGCCTGCACTTATATTCTCAAGAATTGTACCAGTAAATAATTGTATTTTTTGAGGACAATACCCTATAAACTCTCTTAAATTTTCTGAAGGAATATTTTTAAGATCATAACCGCTAAGGTTGATATTTCCTTTTGTAGGCAAAAAATATCCTATTATATTTCTAAGTAAAGTTGTTTTTCCGCTACCAATATTGCCAACTAAACCAACCTTTTCACCATTATTTATATCTAGATTAATATTATTTAAGATTGCAACTTCATCTATTTCGTAGTCTAAATTCTTAACTATAATATCTCCACTAGACAATTCTATGGCTTTAAAATCTTTTGTGTAATCATCCCGAGATTTAGTTTGCATTAAATCATCTACTTTTTTAAAGGCTGATAAAGCATGATTAAACTTTGTCAATAATTGTCCGGCCTGAACAAGTGGCGATAAAATTCTTCCAGATAATATTACGCAAGCAATTAGAGCACCCGAAGTTATATCTAATGATCCTACTAATACTACTCCATAACAAACTATGCCTGCTTGTGATATTTGCAAGCTAGTTTGTGAAAATGTAATAGCAAAATTAGATATACCTCTTGCATTAGTCGAATCTTTGCTTTGGTTTTCTATACTTTTATCCCATTTTTTATGAAGAAAACCACCTCCTGCAATGGTTCTAACGCTTTCAACATTATTTAATAATTCATGTAAAACAACCATTTTACCTTGTTGGTTTTGTAAATTCTTATCACTATACCTTTTTAAGATCGGCTGTATTATTGCTGATACTCCAAGTACTAAAGGTACGATTAAAATTGGAACAATTGCTAGCGGACCAGCTATTGAGTAAATAACGATAAGAAATAAAAACATGAAAGGTAAGTCAATAAATGCCACCATACTTGCAGATGTAAAGAAATCTCTTACACCTTCAAATTCTCTAACAATATGTGCAACCCCAGAGGTTTTACCTAAAAATTCACTATCATGACTCGTTATTTTAGTAAAAAGAGAGCTATTAATTGTTTTTTCAAGATCATTTCCTGCCATATCAACGAAATAAGCCCTTAAGAGTTTTACTATAAAATCAAAAATTATTACAATTGCCATTCCAATTGTTAATGCAATAAGGGTGTTATAGGCTGAATTAGGCATAACTCTGTCATAAACAGTCATAATATAAAAGGCACTGCCAAGACCAAATAAATTTATAAAAATTGAAGCTAAAGCAATTTGAACATAAGTTCCTTTATTAGCCACTATAGAACCCCAAAACCAATGATCCTTATAGGATATTTTTCTTTTATCATCACTCATAAGTTTATCCTTAGTAAGTTAGATAGGTTTTGATTTTGGTGTAAATAAGCAAAATAACCATGAAGTAGAGTAATTTCTATATTTAGAAACTCTTCTAAAAGATTAAGCTCATCCAATCCGCTATTTACATAAGCATCTGGAGAAAACGCCGTTGAATCTAATCTATTTTTAATAATTCTTCTTTGGTTTTGTGTATCTTCAAATGATTTAAAGATTTCATAACGCGTATTAATAGAACTCTTAATAAGATTAACTATCTCCGTTTCTTGTACATCATCTGCTTTTTTTTCTATATTAATGTTCATTTTTGATGCATTTTCTTTTGCTCTATATGAAGATATTTTTGCGCTTGCTCTTCCAAAAGTGAATAATGGCATAGAAAAGAAAATTCCGCCCCGTATATCTGAATCATTCTCACCTTCATCAACATCGTACATTGTGTATCTTGTATTAAAACCCAATTTAGGAAGAAATTCGCCTCTAGTAATCTTAGTTTCTTCTTTTGCACTCTCTAGTTGGAGACGAGCACCTTTTACATTATAGGTTTCCTTTGATCTGTTAATGTCTATATTTGGAATAAGAATTTTTGGAAAATTAATATCTTTGAATTTTTTTTCATAAAAATACTCAAAAATAGCTATATCTCTATTCTTTTGAGTTTCTAAAATTTGGACTCTTGACTTTAAAGCATTATATTTTATTGAAAACAAAGCTAATTGTATTGGATCAGATATTCCTAAGTTAACTCTTTCTTTAACTTTTCTAAGGTAAGGCTCCATTTCATCAATAAGCATTTTACCGTGCTTAAATAAATTATTTGATTTAACAGCCCCTAGGTAGATCTTGTTAGCATCTAAAATTAAGTTTGAAAGTGCAAATTCTTTATCGGTAAATGAAATATTTTTATCACTCCTAGCTTTCCTTATTTGAGCGTTAATAGTTCCGCCTGAATAAATAGGTTGTGATAATTCAACTACTGCATCAAAACTGTCATCCCTTCTTTTTCTTATTGAAGTTATGTCATCTATATCCCTATCAAGTGCATGATCATTTATAATTCTAGTTGATAATTCTGGCCATCTTTGTCTTCTAGCAAATTTTAAATCTTCATTTTTCTCTATAGATTTTAGATTGGCAAATAGAAATTCAGGTTGAGTAATTATACTGCCTCTAAGAAAATCATAATACTCAAATTCATTAAAATCATTTTCATTTTTTAAATAAGAAAAAGTATAGATTTGTTCATCTTCAATATTACTTTTTTTAGTTTCAGATTGAGCATAAGTATCTGAATTATATAAAAAAATTGTAATAAATAATGCAAATAGATATTTAATAAGATAATCCATAATAATAATATTAATTATTTAGTTCTTTTTTTTCTTATTCTTTTCAGTATCTTTTTTCTTACTTTCAGATTTATTGGAAGAATTATTTTCTTCTCCCATTTTGCTGGAAATGTCTGTAGCTGATTTTGAAAGTGCAGTTATTACATCACCTACCATGTTTCCGGGGATTTCAATTTGACCAGTTTCCTTTATTTCCCCATCATGAGCTACTCCAAGAGTTTGGATTCTTAGAATTCCATTTACAAATGTTACTTTACCTAATCCTTCAACCAACATAATTTTCTCCTTTTTAACTATTGTATTATTTAGATAGGAATTAATTAATATAATTCAAGTGCAGTCTAGTTTGATTCGGTGTTCTTAATAGGAATTATATACCTTTTAAAGGATGAGTTATTTATGTTTCAGATCCAAGAATTGTATCTGGAAAGTGAATACAGCCTCTGATAACAAATTTTTCATTCTTCTTTATTGTATTTTCTTTATATAAATGTGTCCAATCAGAGGGCCAAATTAATGTTGTGCCTTTTTTAGGTTTAATAACTGTATTCAGATATTTAAATTCAATGTTTCCTTCATCATCATCTATATCATTTAAAAAAGTAGCCCATGATAATATTTTGTGCGAAGAATCTATATTTTCTCTGTCACAATGATACTCTTCATGATGTCCAGAAATTAAAAACTTATCTATGAAGAAATTTCCAATAAAAACTCTATTCCAATTTTCTAAAAAATCCCATTCTTTTTGATAATCTTGATAACATTCCAAAAGGTATTCAAGATATTCATTAAAAATCGATAATTTTTCTTCTTTTACTCTCTTCGGACTAATGTTTAATCTTATAAAATCAGATTTTTTGCTATCTGAATTATTGCTGTCATCTAAACTATGCACATGGTTTTCATGATCTTGGTTAAAGAAGTTAATTAAATTTTCATTTATTTGATTATTATCGATTTTCCAGGCACCAATAAAATGATTTTTTGATTTAGATTTTAAATTAATTTTTTTCATTTTTTTATGCTCGTAAATTATAAACTTATTTTTAAAGTATTTTTAGATGTATCGAAAATAAAAACTCCAAAAATTTTTCGAGATATAGCAACAGCTTCATTCTTCCGTCCTGCTTTATGATATAGTGCAGAAAGTCTCATAATTATATCATAATTATTTTTATCCAAATTAAATGCAAATTCATAAATCTTTATACATTCCTTTAAATTTATAATATTTTTTGTAGATAAAAATTCCTGATAAAGACATATGCCATATTGTTTGATTGCAATAATATTAGATTTTTCTTTATTAATTTCTATCGATTTACGATAATAATATAGCGCTTTATTGTATTGTCTCTTTTTGTAAAAAATTTTCCCTAAAGCATTAAAACCTATAAATAAATCTTTTTTAGATTTAACAGAATCCAAAAAAAATTTAATGGCTTCATCTTCTCTATTGAAGGACAAATACATCTCACCAAGATTAAAATTTGTTGCATAATTATTGGGTTCTATTTGAAGTGCTTCTTCTAAGTATTTTCTTGCATTAGCGTTATCGCCAATTCCAATATATTGATTACTTAATGCTTGTTTAATTGGCACATCTTTAGGATTCTCCTGCTCTAAACTTATTAACTTCTCTATTATTTTCTCAGGCTCACCTTCAGAGATTATTTTAGATATTTTATTTAATAGGTTGCTTCTCTTATTCATTGAATTTTCCCTTAATCTTATGGTGGGCGTGGCTGGGTTTGAACCAGCGACCCCTACGATGTCACCGTAGTGCTCTCCCGCTGAGCTACACGCCCAATAAACCTTTAGGGTTTATATGAAATTATTACACTAAATATCAAATTCTGTTATCATATACCATTAAGAAGACATAAAAAAAATTATTTATTAAAAGGAAAAATATTATGAGTATTCCTTTGATTTTAACTTCACCTCATTCAGGTAATATCTATCCTGAATTTTATATTGAGAATCTTTATACACCTTTGGATTTCTGTCGTTCAATTGAAGATATGTTTGTTAATGAATTGCTTGAGGATTTACCTAGTAATGATATTGTTGTTTTATCAGGGAAATATTCTAGGTCGGTTATTGACTTAAATAGAAGTAGTTATGAAATAGATAAATCGTTAATAAGTGATGATTTAAGTTTAGAATCTATCGACACTATTAAAGTTAGATCAGGAATTGGCCTTATTCCGACTCAAACCCCAAGGGGTAGAATTATATTTAAAGATAAATTTTCTTCAGAAGATTTTAAATATCTTATAGAGGATATTTATTTAAAATGGCACAAAAGATTAGAGGGTGAAATTAACAAGAAGCATTTAATATCGGGAAAGGTTTTTCTGATTGATTTTCACTCAATGTCTTCTGATAATGGCGCTTTACCAGATATTGTTCTTGGCAATATAAATGGCCTAACATGTAAAGAAGAAAACATTAGATTTATATCTAAATACATAAATAAATTAGGATATAGTGTTTCGGTCAATACTCCTTATTCAGGAGGTTACATAACAAAAAATTATAATAATAAGAGTCATAATGTTGAAACTCTTCAAATAGAAATTAATAAAAATTTATATATGGATGAGAACAAATTTTTAAAAAATGAAGGATTTGGTTTGCTAAAAATTAATCTACATAAAATGATAAACGAATTTGCAAATTATTTTGTGAGAGACTCAAATAATATGTTTGCTGCCGAGTAAGGCAATATGAATAATAGTGAAATTTTAGAATTTATGCACGATTTATGTGATGAAGTAGCTGAAATATCTCTTAAATATTTTAATTCAGAAAATATTAATGTAAGAAATAAGAGTGATGTTGGTTTTGATTATGTAACAGATGCTGATATATTTTGTGAAGAAATTATTATAGATGCATGTAATTGAACAATTTATGAAGAGGTCATAAAATTACTTAAGGATTAGAAAGAATTGAAAAATCAGGAAGAAATTGAAAACTTAACAGCTCTATATAATGAAGGTAATTATAAAGAACTTAAAGAACAAGCTATTCGATTGTTAAAGTCTAATGAAAATAATTATGAAGCTTTAAATGCCCTAGCGATAGCATACAAACACTTAGGCGAAAGTGGTAATGCTAAGGAAACTTTTCTTAAACTTGTAAATTCAGGATTGAAAAGTGACTATATTTATTCTAATGCAGGAAATTTTTTTTATGATATAGGTAATATTAATACTGCAGTTCAATGTCATAAGCATGCCATTAAATTAAATCCAAAAAACTTAAATTCACTAAATCAAATTGGCATGGCTCTTTCTAATATGGGAAATGATAAAGAAGCTATAGATTATTATAAAAGAGCATTAGATATTGATAATAAATTAGAAGGGGCTCATCATAATATTGCAAATTCTTATAGGAATCTTAAAGATTATTCAGAAGCGTCTGCACATTATGAAGAATCAAAATTGAATTTATCAAAATGCCAACAACTGGAATGTCTTTATCATTTAAATGAAAAGGAAAATTTTTACAAAAAACTTAAAATACAATCAGAATTTTACTCACCTCATCCTCTAGCTGCTTGTTTAAGTGCACATGCTGCTGTTAGATATGATATGGATGACAATTATTCTTTTTGTAAAACGCCTTTTAAGTTTATTCAAAAGTTAAATTTATATGATAAAAGTGATTTTGATGATTCTTATATTGAAGATTTTTTTAGATGCTTTAATGATCAGAATATAGACAAGAAAGAACAATCACTATTAAAAAATGGATATCAGTCTTCAGGAAATATTTTCTTAATTCAAGAAGAACCAATTCAAAGAATTAAGAATATTATTTTAGATAAAATCGAATCTTATAAGAGGCTTTATAAATCTACTGGAGCAACAGTAATCTCTAAATGGCCAAAAAATTATACTTTATATGGATGGCTCATTGTGATGAATAAAGGAGGTAACTTAGGCGGACATATGCATAAGGAAGGCTGGTTGAGCGGATCTATTTATTTAGCTAGACCAATTAAACAAGAAAAAGAGGATGGAGATATTATCTTCAGTTTACATGGATCCAATTATCCACAAGAAGGAAAATCTTTTCCTAGTAAAGTTTTGGAGATTGAAAAAGGTGATATGGTTTTATTTCCTTCATCAATATTTCACGCGACACTTCCTTTTGATGCAGACGAAAAAAGGATAACTCTAGCCTTTGACATAATACCAAATTCAGAAAAAGCTATATTAAATTAATAATTAAGATAAGAATTGTTTTTCTTCTTTAATTTATAAATTCATCAATTTTCTTCCACAAAATTTTTCGATATTTA
>Ga0066836_10000352_pt1 | contig 21530 bp, 12 predicted proteins | sample ETNtaG_18_FD_71568 | JGI IMG/M metagenome (GOLD analysis project Ga0066836, IMG submission 71568) | Marine microbial and viral communities from oxygen minimum zone, Eastern Pacific Ocean - ETNP201302SV91 | ecosystem: Environmental > Aquatic > Marine > Oceanic | place: Pacific Ocean: Eastern... | reverse complement strand
GCACTGTTCAATTTACGCTGGAATTTTTCATCGTCACTATTTGACAACACAAATCCACCCTGAGGCCCTGGGAATGTTTTGTGACTGGAACCTGTGACAATGTCAGCACCTTCTCTCAGAGGGTCCTGGAATTGACCGCCTGCAATCAATCCGAGAACGTGGGCGCCATCATACATCACCTTGGCACCAACTTCGTGAGCAGCATCGGCCATCTCTTGCAAAGGGGTCGGGAACAGGAATACAGATTGGCCAACCAGCGCAAGGGTGGGTTGCACTTCACGAATCATTGCGCATGCCGCATCCACGTCCGGCTCCATTCGATCGACATCCCAAGGATAAGTCGTCAAATCAAGGCCGCGTAGTCCCACCGCACCCATTCGAGCGTGGGAGATGTGTCCACCATCAGCAGTTGAAACAGCAGTAATTTTGTCACCAGGTTTGGCCAGAGCTTTCAATGCACCAATATTGGAAACGGTCCCTGAAGTGGATTGGATGTTTGCAAAACTGCAATTGAACACCTTCTGAGCCAACGAAATCCCAAGTGACTCGATGTCGTCAAAACCTCCGCAACCCTGGTAGTAACGCTTGCCCGGCAAGCCCTCAGCATAACGTCCATGCAAATCACTGGTGATGACTTCCTGCACACGTGGACTGACGATGTTCTCGCTGGCAATCATGCCCAAACCGTCTCGATACAATGCCCCACTTGCAGCGGTGGCAGAGAGGACGGCCTCGGCATGTGCAAGGTTTTCTGGAGATGCTTTCCAAGCCCCGCCGACGTCACCCATGCCCCGAAACCAGCCCAAACCGCCCTTAGTGTTCACCATTGAGCAGCCCCGTAATTTCAACCGAAGCCACCCGATTCATTCTTGAATGAAAGCCAAGTCGCCGACTCGCAAGCCGTGTTAGCTTAGCTGGTGGAGCGGTGGACTGTTAATCCACAGGTCGCAGGTTCGAACCCTGCACACGGCGCTTTCCGAGTATCCTTGACGTAGTCAAGATAATACAACGATTGCACAAGACGAGTGCATGAAGAAAATCAACCTCCAAGACAAATTGTCCCTCTTCTCAGAACACTGGACGCCGAAGATCATTGAAGAATTGAATGATTACCAAATCAAATTGGTCAAAATTCAAGGGGAATTTGTCTGGCATGATCATGCCGATACCGACGAGTTGTTCTTGGTGGTTGAAGGCAGCATGGAGATTGAATTTGAAGACCATACGATGGCACTTGAAGCCGGGGAAATGTGCGTGGTTCCAAAAGGCGTCACACACAAGCCAAGAGCCGAAAATGAGTGCAAAGTCATGCTGATTGAACCGCGTGGTGTGGTCAACACTGGCGAGGTGGAAGGGGAACTAACCGCCGATAATGACGTGTGGATTTAGGCTGCAAATCCGCGTACACGCGCGCGCCCACACGCACGGGGCGAGATTCAAATGCTAGGAAGTATACGCAACCGCATGACCCCCCACAGTGGAACTGTCGTGAAATCGAAGGCGCTCATCCTTCTGATGATTCTGACCGCATTGGCACCGCTGGTGGATTCACCGGTCACGGATGATTTTGTCGAGCCTCGATATTTTGAGCCTCAGTCACTTGAACTTGGTGAAAGAATCGTGACGAATACTGGAGGGCGTGCGGCTTGCCCAAGTACACAAAATGATGGTGGTACATCAGGGGATGCAGCCAACAGCACAAATACAACCAAGACATTTGGAACCGATCCGTCAAGCCAAAACGTCCCTGGTTGTGTTGATGCAAATGATTTGATGGATTTCTACAGTGTCACATTAACCGCTGGCAAAGATTACTCCGTCGAACTAACAGTCCCAACTGGCGCTGATTTTGACCTCTATCTCGTCGATTCAAATACAACCATTCTTCAAGCATCCGAATACAATGACCCACTGGAGAGTTTTATTTTCCTCACGAATAGTTCCAATGCTGGAACCTACTACGTTGTCGTCTCCAGATACACTAGCGATGGCGGATATACATTGGACATGTGGACTAACACCAGTAGCCCACGACCTGATTTGACCAGTAGTGGTGTTTCTGGGCCGAATACTGCAAGCACTGGAAGTAATGTGAATATTGGCTATACAATCTACAATAATGGTACGGCAGCACTAACTTCAAGCACACCCTATGATATCCCAGTCATCCTGTCAACAGACACAACCTACGATTCAACTGATACGATTCTCAGCACCCTGATTACAGGGCCAAACCTTGGGGTCAATACCAGTCAGGGATACATCACCTCCGTCTCAATTCCATCCACTCTTAGTGCTGGAAATTACTACTGGCTAGTATGGCCAGATGGATGGGGGAATGTCACTGAACTCGACGAATTTAACAACAATGCTTGGAGCAGTTCAACTACTTCGATTACCTCACCAGGTTCGATTTCAGGGGATTTGTTTGAGCCCAACGAAAACACAACCACTGCGACAGTGGTTGGCACACTTCCATTCTCGTATTCCAATCTGACAATTCACACCTCAACAGATGATGATTACTTTGCAATCCCGATGATTAGTGGCACCACCTACTGGATTAACAACACGCACACCTATGCCAATGGTGATCTCGACATGGACCTCATGCAAGGAACGATTATGCTGGGTTCAGGATCGTCATCTACAGATAACGAAGCCATTACTCACACTGCATCTGGCAACTTCACAGCACACCTCTACATCTACGGATACGTTGGTGCGACCAATAATTACGGACTCACCATTGAGGATTCAACAACCGGGGGCACACCCGCTGGAACACCAACCCTTGGCGTGTCCATGCCGGACAAGTACAGCGCTACGGCAGATTTGACCAACCTGACGATTGGGTCCACCTATGACCTTGATTCGACTTTGTACGAATTCTACATCGATGGAACATCGTCAAATACCACACAATCTCTAGTGACTTGGACAGCGGGGTCAACCACCTATACTCACAATTACTCGTTTAACACACCGAGTATAGAAGGAGAATATGCCGTCATCAGTTACCTCTACCAAAATAGTGCATTTTCAACCCTAGACTTTGATTACGTCTACCACGAAATGTTAGTGGCTGAATCCACAGCATCAAACGGTGGCTGGATTCATGCCCAGAATCTCACAGTTGGACAATCATATTCTGTACAATGGTGGGCCTATGACAATGTGACAAATTCGACACTTGGCACAAATACAGTGAATTTCTCTGCAACGACAACCTCATGGCACCAAAATGTGTCTTGGACATATCCAACGACCGCAAATCAACACAACATCGAGGCGATCCTGACCACCTCTACGGTGAGCAGTTACATCGGCGCACATTACGATGAATTCTACCCAAGCCCACCAGCGATTTCCATCACAGCATATACCAACAATGCGAATGCAACCACCAATTCAGTTACCACTCAAGGAACAGATTTGATGCCTGGTGACAGCTACATGTGGCAGATGACCATTCTAGATTCAAACAATACCACGGTGGCTACGTCTGGTATGAACAATGTCACTGCAACAAGCAACACGATGAGTTTCGGTGCATGGTCATACAACACACCCAGTTTGAGTGGACAATACTGTGCGGTTGCAGAGATGTGGACAGCGAATGGAACCCAATTAACGGGTGATTTGACTTGTTTCTCTTACATCTATGACGCTGACAGTGATGGTGTATGGGATTCCAACGACCTGTGCCCGAACACACCCATTGGTTCAACTGTGGATCAGAATGGATGCGCAGCAAGTCAGCGTGACACCGATGGAGATGGTTACACTGACGATGTAGATGATTTCATCAATGATTCAACACAATGGAATGACTTTGATGGTGATGGATATGGTGACAATTCCAATGGTAACAATCCTGATGCATTCCCGCAGGATGCTACGCAATGGGCGGACACTGATGGTGATGGATGTGGAGACAATGCGAATGGGACCAATGGCGACCAATTCCCATCTGATGCCACACAATGCAGCGATATCGATGGTGATGGATATGGAGATAATCCAAACGGCACCAACCCTGATGCGTTCCCAACAGATGCCACACAGTGGTCGGATAACGACGGCGATGGATATGGTGACAACCCGAATGGAAACTATGCAGATGATTTCCCACAGGACGCTACTCAATGGTCTGATTCAGATGGAGACGGTTATGGTGACAACCCCAATGGAAACAACCCCGACCTTTGGCCTACTGACCCCACACAATGGGCTGACAGTGATGGCGATGGATATGGTGACAACCCTAGCGGAACATCAGGTGATCAATTCCCCAACGACGCTTCACAGTGGTCAGACAATGATGGAGACGGTTGGGGTGACAACCCCGCTGGAAACATGCCGGACCACTTCCCACAAGATGGAACACAATGGGCAGACAGTGATGGCGATGGTTGTGGCGACAATGCCACTGGTAACAACGCAGATGTGTGGCCCAACGACCCTTCACAATGCGCTGATTCAGATGGAGATGGCTATGGTGACAATGCATCGGGTACCAACCCAGATGCATTCCCTAATGATGGCACACAATGGGCTGACAGTGATGGTGACGGATGGGGTGACAACCCCGGCGGCAACAACGCTGATGCATTCCCCAACGAATACACTCAGCAGCAGGATTCAGATGGAGATGGATACGGGGACAACCCGAATGGCGTCAATCCCGATTCTTGTCCAAATAGCCCAATTGGCGCTATTGTTGACGGAAACGGATGCGCAGAATCCGAACTCGATGATGATAACGATGGTGTGACAAACGATGGGGACACCTGTCCAAACACACCCGGTGGAGAAGTTGTAGATGCAATGGGTTGCAGCGATTCTCAGAAAGATGGTGACATGGATGGAATCAATGACGCATTAGATGCATGTCCTGGTTCGCCACAAGGTGAAGCTGTGGATGGTTACGGTTGTGCTGCAAGTCAGCGTGACACGGATAATGATGGCATCAAGGATCATCTAGACCAATGCCAAGCCAGCCCACCTGGGGCGGCTGTGAATGGATATGGATGCGCAGATACAGAATGGGATTCTGATGAAGACGGCATCTATGACGCCGATGATCTATGCCCTTACACCTCAACACTCGATGTTGCCGACAATACTGGTTGCGGTGCCGCACAACGCGATACTGACAATGATGGCGTGATGGATGCAGATGATCTCTGCCCAATGACACAACCGGGTTACAACGCCGATGCAGAAGGATGTGATTCAACACAACGAGATGGGGATGGCGATGGTGTCAGCGATGCAATGGATAACAATTGTCCAAACAGCCCCGCTGGTTCGACCGTTGACAACTTTGGTTGTGCACCTTCCGAACTTGATGATGACAACGATGGTGTGACCAATGATTTGGATCAGTGTGCAAATACAATGACCATTTGGAATCCACGCGCCGATGGATGTTCGCCTGAACAAGTGGATGAAGATGGAGACGGGGTGATGGATGCAACCGATTCTTGCCCAAGCACACCTTCGGGCCAATCAGTGGACAACCAAGGCTGCAGTTTGAGTCAAATTGACACGGACAACGATGGTGTCAATGATGCTGAAGACGAATTCCCCGAAGACCCCAATGAAATTACCGACAGTGATGGAGATGGTGTGGGAGATGTGGCTGATGATTACCCAGCAGATCCAAGTCGATCTGTAGACGAAGGTGGAGTTTCAATGCCATTCTGGATTGCACTTGTGCTTGTTGTATTCGTCGGAATCGGTGGCACTGCTGTATTCCTCATGCGCCGAGCAGGAGGAACTGGTGAGGACGATTCATACGAGGGGGCCTTCAGTATGGAACCACAGCCTTCCGAGGACATCTATGCCATGGCTGGTGTTGCTGCAACCGATTCATCAACTACGTTCGAAGTACAGACGGTGGCACAAGTCATGCCTCCAGCACACGCCACAACAAATGAACATGGACAAATCACATGGGCGGATGAGACAGGTATCTCATGGTGCCAAGAACCCGATGGGACTCTAAGGCGATATGATGTTGGAAGTGGAACTTGGGTTTCCCATCAATGAAATGGCAGATTTAGCTAAGATGCTGCGGAAATCATACCGTTTTCACACCATTCAAATGCGCCAGCGCACACCGTGAGGCATTTGAACCGACCACGGGTGGCGTAGCATGATGGACGTCTGCATCATCCTCGGTTCTCGCTCGGATTTGCCTGTGGCGAATAAGGCAACAAAGATTCTCGATGACTTCGGAATCGAATATGAATTGAGAGTTGCCAGCGCACATCGTGCTCCAAAATATTTGGAAGGAATCATCGATGCTGCACTTGAAAATAATTGCCAAGTTTTCATTGGCATGGCAGGTGTGGCCGCAGCCTTGCCTGGTGTCATTGCATCAATGACAATGGCACCAGTGATTGGAGTCCCAGTAGGTGGAAAGGTCCCCTTGGACTCCCTCCTTTCTATTGTTCAAATGCCACCTGGTATGCCTGTAGCAACCGTGGGAGTTGATCGTGGCGATAATGCCGCAGTTCTTGCGGTGCAAATATTGTCCTGTTCAAATGAAGACCTTGCCACTGCCTTTGCCACCTATCGTGAAGAAATGACGAACAAGGTCATTGCCGACGACGAATTGACGCAGTCGGAAGGTGCGTGAAATGGACGCGCAGATGCTTATTGACGAAGGTGTGTCAATTCTCAAAGAGAAAATCGACGATGTTGCAATCATCGCCTGTAGTGGTGGCATCGATTCGACTGTTGCTGCAGTTATGGCCAACAATGCTGTTGGAGAAATGCTACACTGTGTCTATGTCGATACAGGATTTATGCGGAAAGGGGAAACAGAAGAAGTCCGAGAAATGCTCACAGAATTGGGGCTCAACCTGAAGGTTGTCGATGCGAGTGACCGCTTCTTCAAGCACCTAGAAGGTGTGACTGAACCTGAAGCAAAGCGCAAAGTCATCGGTGAACAATTCATTCGTGTTTTTGAGGAAGAACAAGCAGCTTGTGGAGCCAAATATCTCGTCCAAGGCACCATTGCACCCGATTGGATTGAATCTGGTGGCGGGGAAAGAGATGTCATCAAGAGTCACCACAATGTGGGTGGTTTGCCCGATGATGTCGATCTAACAATTGTCGAACCTCTGCGGGATTTCTACAAAGATGAAGTACGCAACATGGCCGAATTAATGGAAATTCCAAGTAGCAATCGCCAACCATTCCCTGGTCCGGGACTTGCTGTCCGTGTTTTGGGTGACCTCACACGAGAGAGAACCGAGGCATGCAGAGAAGCATGTGCCATTGTGGAGGAAGAATTCGAAACCGCTGCAGCAGCAGGTGAAATGGAAATCCCTTGGCAATATTTTGCAGCATTGCTCCCAGTAAGTAGCGTGGGTGTTCATGGTGATGCCCGAGTTTATGGAGAAACCATTGTAGTCAGGGCAGTTCGCAGTATTGACGGAATGTCTGCGCGCTACTCCGAGATCCCACACAGCATTCTGCAAAAGATTAGCACACGCATTACCAACACGCTGAAGGGGCATGTCAATCGAGTCGTCTATGATATCACTCACAAACCACCCGGTACTATTGAGTGGGAATAATTACTCTTCTTCATTCGTTTTTGAATCAAGAGATGATGGCCATTCTGCGACTACGGGGGACACCGGTGGTGTACCGATTTCTTCGTGTATGGATACAACGTTAGGGACATCTGAGAAAGTCGGACCCAAATGGGAAAACGGTCTGGATGTACCAATTGATGGACCCACAAATGGGTCGAGGATCATACCGCTAGGGTGTACCAAATGAATCGCGATGAAATCTTGATTTCCTTCTCTAACACCAAACAATACCATCTCTAAGCGTGTATCGCCCATTTCACCCGGGTTCACCAACCGTCGAGCGAGTGGGCGACGAGCCCAACGTTTGGATTCTGAAACCCATTTGGCATCGATGGTTGAAAGCCCAACATCAACATGTGCAATCGGTAGAAGCCATCGCGCTGGAGGCCAAGCCAACACTGTGGCAATTCGCACGACATGAGACAACCACAATGGAATGAATATGAGTAAGGCCAGTACAGCTAACCAACCAACCGGTTGATTGTAGACAATCCAAATCAAAACACCAAATAAAACGGATTCAACACGAACAAGATTCCAAATCAACATCTTTGCAGGGGAGCCTTCAATTTGATTCAATGAAATTCTTAAAGCCCCCAACCAAAGCAATACGAAGGCACCCCCAATGAGAATCAGGCCCAATTGTAAATCCATTCCAATTCCATGTCCTGAGGCGTGAAGTAACATCGGAATCAATCCGGCTGCGAGAAGGAATGCGGACCAAGCCGCAGGGAAAAGAAACCCCACAAGACCCGGCTTCAACCGTTGGCGACGCCAACCGTTCCATGAATCCGGGGCTTCAACTTCGTGCGGTAAACGGGAGGGTAAATGGTCTGAACCAAACCACTTCGCTTCTCCGAGGAGAAAGGACTTGGCCGCACCCGCCATATCAGTGCGGTGTAGCCCATCCCGCATCAATTCGACGCTGCGGGTTGCCCGAAGCGTCAAAACACCACGGCGTGCACGCAGTGATGGTGCGGCCATGCTGAAGCGAGTAGTTCCATTGCTTGTATTGTCCTTGCTTCTACTCAGTTACATCCCCTGTGCAGCCGCATGTGAAACCGAAGTTGGGCGCATTCCCTCTCCTACAGGAATTTCTCCAGACAAGGATGATTCCATTCGTGAAACGGTGAGAATCTCAAAGATCGGGCAAGAGACTGCTCGCTTCATGCTGTGGGAGGTTTTGATGGGTGCCAATTACACTGAAGCGTTCATTGCTGGTGAAATTGACCAAGCAATGATCAATGCGGGTTCAAATCCAAATTGGAATTCTTTTGATACAATTGTCGCGAGTGGTGCAAATGGTGCGATTCCGCATGGCGACCCTGCCAACAATGGAGCGGGCCCTAAACAAGTGATGCCCGGTGACGTGGTCGTCGTTGATTTAGGCGCGCGCGTGAATGATTGGGTGAGTGACATTACACGAACATACATCGTTGGTGAAACCGAAAATTTCACGATCATTGATTCATACATGGCCGTATATGATGCGCAGAATTTGACATTCCCTGTCATCGAAGCAGGAACTCCTGCATGGGTGCCTGATGATATTGCGCGCACCCACATTACCGAGCGTGGATACGGTGATTTGTTCATTCATTCACTTGGGCATGGGTTTGGAGTCTGTGTCCATGAGCCACCCTTACTCTCTAGTGGGACTGATGATCCGCTTTTCGGACTGACATACAACCAACAACCCCTGATGATATGGGATGCAGTCACAGTGGAACCTGGAATCTACCATGATGGGTGGTTTGGAATCCGAATTGAAGATGATTTCCTCGTCAATGGTGAAGGGCATGAATTTCTTTCAGAAGACATCCCAAGAGATTTGGATTGGTTCATGATAATGCCCGGCGACTATGAGAATGCATCTGTTGAACCCGTCGTCGAAGAGAAGGGGTTGTTGAATGTGCCAGCTGTGGGCATCATTGAATCACTGATTCTATGTTCTGTAGTCGCCGTCCTTACTCGCCATCGTAATGGCAATGATACGGCATCTCATTCTTCTTCATCTAAATCGGAAGCGCATGTAGAGACACTCATGAGTGAATAAGCTGGACATTGACCCGATGTTGCTGTACCAATCAACCAAATGGCTGTTGCAATGGCGAAATAATGGAAATACTGTTCAAGGCCACCCAAGTTTCCAGTTAGCTCAACAACAGCAAGCCCACCACCACCGACAGCACGAACCATACGATCTGTTGAACCGACATTTCTTGTGAACATCTCAATCACTTCTGATTATCAATGGGGTGGCGCAGGATGAGGTTACGGGCAGCCCACACCTCATCGACACGCTTTACAGGTGTATCATGGGGAGCGGTTTTGACAAGTTCAGGGTCCTCGGCCAATATCTTATGGAAATCATCGGCGAACTGATCGATGGCTTCTTTACTCTCTGTTTCAGTAGGTTCAAGCATCAAACATTCAGGGACAATCATCGGGAAATATAGTGTTGGTGCCATGTACCCATAATCCAAAAGACGCTTTGCAATATCCTTGCCTGACACCCCTGTTGCATCCTTAACAGGAGTCATACTGAGTGTGAACTCATGCTTGACAATATCAGTAGGTGCACCATCAATAGGCATGGCATGTATTTGATCACGGACCTCTTGAGAAGGGTTCATGATTCGGTGACGGAGATAATTGGCATTGAGAACGGCATGCTCACTCATTTTCTCCAAATCCCGGCCATATCGTCGATAGAATGCCCAAGCTCGAACGGTTGCCCCAGCATTCCCATGCCACTGCTGGACCTTTCCAATAGACTTGACTGGCTCATACCAATCAAACCAGACTTCGCCTTCTTCGTCTTCATCAGCAACCACTAGAGGAGCTGGCAAGTAATCGGAGAGGTGATCCTTGACACCGATTGGCCCCGCACCCGGTCCACCTCCACCATGGGGCTGACTGAATGTCTTGTGCAGATTGTAATGAACTGCATCAAAACCCATCAATCCAGGATTGGTTTTTCCAAGAATTGCATTGAAATTAGCACCGTCATAGTACATCTGGCCGCCGGCATCATGGACGATATCAGCGGCTTCAGCAATCTCAGGTTCAAAAATTCCAAGCGTACTGGGATTTGTTACCATCATCGCCGCAGTATCTTCACCAACAACTGCACGTAGCGCATCTAAATCCAAGCGGCCATTTTCAAGTGAGGGGATTTCAATAATCTCATACCCACACATCGCAGCACTCGCAGGGTTCGTCCCATGAGCGCTATCAGGGACGATGACCTTGTCCCGATTTTCTTGTCCTAAATCACGGTGATATTCTTGAATACAGCGCATCGCAGTGAATTCACCCTGGGCCCCAGCAACTGGCTGGAGGGTCACTGTATCCATGCCTGCGCAATGGGAAAGCATCTCTTGCATCTCATGGAAAATGGCCATCAATCCTTGCAAATGTGATGCAGGTGCCAGCGCATGTAAATCATTCATTCCGGGCATTTGAACAATACGCTCGTTAACACGCGGATTGTGTTTCATGGTACAGGAACCAAGTGGGTAGAATCCAGAATCAATTCCATGACTTCGGGTGGAAAGCCAAGTGTAATGCCTGACGATTTCAGGTTCAGAAGCCCGGGGCCAACGTGGCAAGGAGTTGCGTTGAAGAGCATCTGGAATCGAATAGTCTTGAGAAATTGCCTCTGGTTGGGCGTATCCGGCACCTTGAGCACCTTGGAATGCGAATAAATCACTCATTCGTATCCCTCCAACCAATCCTGAATGCCTTCGGCGAGTTCTTCAATATCCTCTAAATCAATTTGATCGGTTGCACAAATCAACAATTGATTTTCACGCTCGGGCCACCATTGTGATAAATCAAATCCTCCGGTAATGTCACATTCTTCGTCCAAAAATGAAAGTAAATCTGCTGCAGGTCGAGGAAGAATGATGGCGAATTCATTGAAGTGAGCGCCATTTGGGTGTACGGATTCAACACCCTCAATGGCTAGTACTGCAGCTTTTGCCGCCGCACAGGACCCAGCATTCCTTTGAGCGAGAGTTTGCAAACCCTCGGGACCTAGTAAGGCCATGTGCATTGCACCCATCAAAGCGATGAGGGTCTCATTTGAACAAATGTTTGAGGTGGCTCGATGACGACGAATGTGTTGTTCGCGCGTACTGAGGGTGAGTGTGAAGGCCTGTTGGCCATCTGAATCCATTGACTGCCCCACAATTCGGCCCGGCATTTGTCGGATGTAGGCCTGTGAGCAAGCGAAGAGCCCGTAAATTGGGCCCCCTGCAGTGGGCCCAATACCGAATGGTTGACCTTCACCCACAACGATGTCAGCACCATAATCACCCGGTGGTGCAACCAAGCCAAGTGAAACCGGTTGTACACCGACAACGAGTGCTGTGTTTTCTCCAACAATAGATTTCAACTCACACAAACCTGGATCAAGAAGCCCCATTGCATTGGGTTGTTCAACATAAACTGCGCAAGCACCTTCCGCTGCAGCCACGGCACTTAGATCAAGCAGCCCATCATCGCCATGCGGAATGGTCTTGACAACAATTTCAGCCCCTTGTGTGTAATTGTGGATGACTGACATCCGGTGTGGAGGTATGAGTTCGGAAACATATACTGTCGATTTTTGTGTGGCCTTTCGATCGTGAATTCGAACTGCGCAAGTCAGCGCTTCAGCGGCTGCTGTACTTGCATCGTACATTGAAACGTTGGATACAGGGAGGGCCACCAATTCAGAAACCATTGTTTGAAATTCCCACATGGCCTGAAGCATTCCTTGACTGACTTCAGGTTGGTAGGGTGTGTATGCAGTCAGAAACTCCCCTCGAGTTGCAAGCATTGGCACCATTGTAGGCACGAAATTACTGTACAAACCTGCACCAAGGAAGGATGGGCGAGAATCTACAGAGATGTTCATCCCAAGTAGCATTCGAGCTTCACGAAGGATTTGTTCCTCAGTTTGTGGTGCTGGTAAATCAAGAGGTTCTGCCCTTCGAACATGTTCTGGAATATCTGTGAACAAATCATCAATCGAGGTCATTCCCATTGCAGTCAGCATCTCTTCCTCACGTCCGAGATTCGGGAGTTGGTCGACCAAGGGTTCACCTCCGAGCGCCCCGTAGGGGCGCCTTTCCACTCCCGCCTGTCATCCATCGGCTCTTCAAGGTTCGCGGGAAGGGGGGTGGATTTTCACGGGGAAATATGCCGTCAACATCATACCCTATGGGTGTGAAGGAATTGATGGGCGAGTACATGAAAGTGGCAATCAGTGGGCAGGATGATTTTGTCCAACCGTATCTAGAAGCCGCTCTAGGTGACAGTCTCGTGCAAATCCCTCCTGAAATGTTGAAGGAAAAAATGCAACTTGATGTGCTCCTCACATCCTGTGACGCCGTTGTTTTGATGAATGCACACCCCCCTCAAACAGGAGGGGGTCGCGATGATCGTGCCGCACTTTTGGCGATGAGAGATTCAGCCAGACCAGTTCTAGAGGCCGTTGAACGCCATGGTAGCCTACACCTGATTCTTATCGGGACACTGCGCGTTCACCCCCAACCAACACCAGAAGACCCGTTCTACTCCAGCCAAGTCTCTTTGGTCCCTAGAGACATTGCAGCAGAAGGGCAACTTTGGGTTGAGGAAAGAGCAATTGAACATGCGACTGAAAATTCACCAGTCAGCGTCCTACGATGCTCAAATGTGCAAGGTGTTCGACTTGATTCAAATGATGGGAATGGTATTCTTCATCAGTTTGCACAAGACTCTATTTTTGGCTGGCTCAGTGTTCCAGGCGATGGGACCCAGGCGAAAGATTTGGTTCACATTTCAGATGTAATTGATGTTGTGATGCACATCTTGGGAAATCCACCACCTACAAGAGAAACTCTCTGCATTGGTACGGGTCAAGGATCTATCATGAGTGAGGTTGCGGCCGTCTATCAGGAACGTACCGGATGCGACCCCCAGTTTGGAAACGATGACTCACATGAAGTGTGGGGCGTGGTAGATGCTTGGGAAATCGAACAACGCTGTGGCTTCCGCCCCGCTGTTACACCCGCAGAAATGATTGACGAGGCGTTTGAAAACGCCGGCGCATAATCAATTGATGCGGATGAATGAGGAATCCGCCTGCATCTGCCAATTGGATCCATCGGGTGCATTGTAAATGGTCTCGCCCATCGCTCCTGTTGAATATGTACCTCCGCCTGGCAAGTGGGTATAATCTGGAATCACTTGAGGTGCTGCTGCAACAGCAGGAGGCGCCCCATACCCCATTTGACCCATGGATGGATCCATGAACATGGGTTCTCCACTCGCTGGCTTGTCACCTCGGCGTAATACCAACAACGTCGCCATAACAGCAATTCCAATGAACAATAATGACCCCACGATGATCCATATCAAATTCTTCTGCAGAACCGCACTGGTATCGCCCAAATTTACGCGCTCATCAAGAGAACAACCCGCATAATCTCCATCTGTTTGAACACCTTCTCCTGAAGGTGTGTCTGGACATTGATCGACGTCTGACATGACACCGTCTCCATCTTCGTCTCGCTGACTAGCTGAACATCCAACCAATTCAGGGCTCGCATCCAAAACAGATTCTCCAATAGGGGTGTCCAAACATTGGTCGAGGTATAGGCGGATTCCGTCGGCATCTGAATCGTCATCACCATACCAACAGCCAAAGGCATCAACATCGCCAAATCCTGAGTAATTGGTCCGAGTTGCAGAATCCGATGTGCCAACACATTGGTCAGGACCGAATGGGGAGACTAAATCTCCAGCAACTCCGTCCATGTCGATATCGTATTCCGATACGTGACAGCCATCGACGGAAGTCTGTGTTTTGTACTCAGCAGGAGTATTAGGACAATCATCAATGTAGAGGAGCTTGCCATCATCATCTGTATCAGACTCGCCCACCCAACAGCCGATATCATCAACATCAAATCCATGTGTTTCGTTGAACATGTCACGAATCATAGAACTCGGTGTGTTTTGACAATTATCGAGGTGATCCCAAACACCATCATCATCGGTATCTTGTTGAGTAAACCAACCACATCCTGTGACATCAATATTCTCACCTAGAGGTGTGTTTGGACATTGGTCAACGGAATCAGACACTGTGTCTTGGTCGTCATCATCATCCTCTGTCTCGTCCCTACAACCGTCTCGGTCCCAATCATTTTCTTGAGTGGATATCCAACCGACCTCACCATTTGGACAATTGTCATCGGCATCTTGGAAGCCATCACCATCATCATCGGTATCTTCGTCAATATCACGACAACCATCACCATCAATATCTGAAATAGAATCTGAAATCCATCCCGTCATGCCCCGTGGGCATGCATCACTAGAATCGGGGATTGTGTCACCATCATCGTCATCGTCCTCATCAAGGTCTCTGCAACCATCTCCATCGAGATCTGTTGAAGGTGCACTTTGCCAATTGAGGGCCCAACCATTCGGCCCTGGAGAGCAGTTGTCTACATTGTCAGCAACCTCATCACCGTCGTCATCATTGTCCTCTGTGGCATCACGACAACCGTCACCATCCCGATCGTTGGTTGAATCTGAAATCCAACCAAGTTCACCGGTTGGGCAGGAATCGAGGATTGAACCCCCGGCATCTCGATCATTGACGCCGTCGTTGTCATCATCGTCATCTTCCCCACCATCTTTGCAACCATCGCCATCGTGGTCAGAAGTTGAATCTGAAGTCCAATTGTGCCAACCGCGCAGACAGTCGTCGTCAACATCATTCACTGCATCATTGTCGTCATCAGGATCTTCTTCTGAATCATGACAACCATCGCTGTCATAATCATTGGCAGAATTACTGGACCACTGTTGCTTGTACATTGTACCCGTGCAAGGATCGTTGGCATCACCAACACCGTCGCCGTCGTCATCGTCATCTTCTGTCGCATCTAAGCAACCATCTTGGTCCATATCGATACTAACATCGGTATTGTCCCAATTTACCTCAGGGCCATCGCAATTGTCGAAATCATTGTCCTTACCATCCCCATCCATATCATCATCGCAAACATCACCAAGGTTGTCACTATCAATGTCAGATTGATCCGAATTCGGAGTCACTGGACAGTTGTCATCACCATTCCCTACACCATCGCCATCGCTATCCGCTTGGATGGCCCACAGATGGATACCTGTGTTGAAAGCATAACTGCCCCCATTGGAATTGGGATCCGAAAAGTAATTTCCATTCGTACTCTCACTACCAGTTCCCATTGTTATGGAGCAGGTTTGACCACTGGCCGTAGCTCCTCCTCGACAATGATCGCCCATGCTTACAATCGAACCTGAGGGCAATACAGCAATTCCATACCCCTCATCGTTGTATGAACCATCGGCAACTTCAGCCCAAAGCCAGTTACCACTGGTATCAATACCAGCAATTACCATTCCGAGATAAGCGCTGGAAAGAGTTGTACTACCGAAGGATGCACTACCGGAAGGGGCAAGATAACCATCGCTAGTTACAGATGCGAATGACCCCGCAATTGCCAAACCTCCTTGGCCAGTCATGTCTATTGAACGAGCAGTTTGGTAAGCACCACTGGTTGAACCTGTGGCCCAAGACCACTGATTATTACTTCCCAATTCAGCAACGAAAATAATCCGGTCGTTGGCTCCACTTCCACCCACTTGTTGTGTACCGAACTGTGCACTCCCAATGGTGTGTCCAGTCACATATACCGTTCCAGAATCGGCGACCATGTCCATAATTTGCACAATGCCTCCTGTCGCGCCTACTGACGCGACATCAACGTGTGAGCCACCTTTGGTCAATTTGACAACGTAGGAAGCCAGTTGACCTGCCGCCTGTGTTTGTTGATTTCCAAATGTTGCAGTTCCAGCGAACCAACCACATCCAAACACATTGTTTCCATCAACAGAAATACACGAGCCATAATCCTCCTCAGGTCCACCTGCTGTGTAAACCCAAGACCATCGATTGCCTCCAGTTGTGACTTGTCCTGTAGCAATTTGGGCAATCCAGATGTCCATCTTTCCGCTTGTACTTACTGAATTGGAATTGAAATTCGCCGTGCCATTGAACGAACCAGTTGCAAACACATTGCCACTGGAATCGGCGGTAATATCTTCACAAGAATCGTCATCAGTGTTTCCGCCGGCAACAGCTGTCCACTGGAATTGTCCATTTCCATTGAGTTTGCTCACAAAGGCATCAGTGGTATCTTGAGTCGAGCGGTACTGATCTGTTCCAAAGGTCACATTTCCGGTGAACCAGCCGCAAACGTAGACATCTGTTCCATGGCTGGCGATACCACTGACCATTGCGTATCCGCCCCCGTCATATTCGCCAGTCTCAGTAAGCCATTGCCATGACCCCGTGCTCCCATCTGCCTTCGCGATGTAGGCGATTTGACCAGGGGTACCCGTTCCAAATGCATCAGACGATGAAGCATGAGTACCGAACAATGCGTCACCAATCACCATACCTCCAACCAATACATCTCCTGTAGAATCTACTCCCATGGTACTCGGCCAGATAATGGCTGCCAATCCACCGGAATCCATTCCAGCACTTTGTGTCCATTCATTTTGAGCAGCATAGAATATTTCAGCCTCTTCAGAGAGTTCCGATGGTGCTCGCTCAGCAATATCCATTCCAGTCAAGGGTTGCAACAAAAGTGCGATGATTACAGCAAAAATCAGGCTGTTTGCAGTGAACTTTGATTGTTCAGTCATAACACGCCCTATAGGGCGTGATACTTAATGCTCGCCCGTGGTGGTTTATTCACAGTTCACCAGTATGTTCAACCCAATCATCCATTTCTGGAGTTCGATACCACCACTTTCGATCATCATCAAGCCACCATTCACAACCATTCTCATCGACATTGTAATTTGGATCGTCTTCGAAATTACTCTCCGTAGTATCCTCGATTGCTTCTTCTGCAACTTCGGTCGCAGGAGCGGGCATATCACCACGTTTGACCGCGCGACGCGCCTCAAATTCAGCATCCTTTTTTCGCTTGATAATTGTGATTGCAACCACAGCGCCACCGACAATCAGAATCACAACCGCAGCGATGATTGCCACCAACGTGCCAGTAGACATCCCTGAATCACCAGAATTAGCATCAAGCTGTTGTCGTGAACATCCTCCTTCGATAATTACTGCGCCTGAAGGGGTGTAAGGGCAGGCATCCTCTCCGTTGGCAACACCATCTCCATCTTCGTCCTGCTGTTCAAAGTTGCATCCACCCTCGAAAATGATCTGATCAGTGAGGCTATCTGGACATTGGTCAAACCAATTGTCATAACCATCCCCATCATCATCATCATCGCCCGCCCAACAGCCAAACTGGTTGTCAAATGCGAATCCAGGATTCTCATCTCGGATACTTTGGTTTGAAGTGTCTGAGCAACCGTCGTTGACATCAACCACCCCGTCCCCATCTGCATCCTGTTGAGTAAGATACCCACAACCATAGAAATCAGTCGATTCGCCCTCTGGCGTACCTAGACATTGATCAACGTCATCAGGGACTCCATCATTATCGATATCATCTGTGCATCCGTCAAAATTCAAGTCAAAACCATCGGCTGCAGCGACCTCGGGGCACAAATCCAAATTATTCTGAATCCCATCATCGTCGTTGTCACCCTGTTCAGCAGAGCAACCACCATCGTAAACGGTGACACCCGGAGGTGTACCCGGACACTCATCCGATGCGTCATTAAACCCATCATTGTCGTCATCAGGATCTTCTTCTTCATCATGGCAACCATCACCGTCTGCATCTTCTGCTAGATTGGTTTCCCAACCGGTTTTTCCATTCGGGCAACCATCGCCGACATCGGGGACTTTGTCACCATCATCATCTGTATCCTCACCTGCATCACGACAGCCATCACCATCTACATCCGTGATTGGTCCAGAAGTCCAGCCGACATCACCCACTGGGCAAGCATCATCTTCATCGAGAAGGCCGTCGCCATCATCATCGTCATCCTCATCGTAATCACGACAGCCGTCGCCATCACGATCTGTCTCGGTTTGTGAATTCCAACCCAAGGCACCTGCCAAACAATCATCAACGAAATCAAGAACGCTGTCATCATCGTCATCAAGATCCTCTGTTGCATCAATACAGCCATCGCCGTCTTGATCGTTGGTAGAATCTGAAACCCATCCTAATTCACCACGAGAACACTGATCAAGAACATCTCCATTGGAATCTACATCCTCAATACCATCATTGTCATCATCAGTATCGTCATCAATGTTATCGCAACCATCACTGTCGTGATCGTTCCCACTGTTAGAAGTCCAACTTCGATTGAAGGGATAACGAGGGCACAAATCTGAGGAGTCTAGAATCGTATCACTATCATCATCAGTATCTTCATCTGCATCATGGCAACCATCGCCGTCGTAATCATTTGCCAATCCACTGGTCCAGTTGTGGCGTGTAGAATAATCATTGCAAGCATCCGTGGCGTCTGATATACCATCACCATCATCATCGTCATCTTCATCTGAATCACGACAACCATCACCGTCACGATCCAGAGCCCAAATGGATTGATCCCAATTCACCGAAGGGCCAATGCAATCATCCCAATAATCATCAAGGGTATCTGAATCTGCATCACTATCACACAAATCACCAAGATTGTCGCCATCCATATCCGCCTGTGCGGTATTGTTCACAGTCGGACAGTTGTCATCGACATCAGGTACACCATCGTAATCCGTATCGACTTGGAAAGCCCAAACAAATCCAGCACCTTCAATGTAAGAAACTGTGCTCTTGTTGATATTCCCAAACGCCGTTCCACATCCAAAATCGAGGTTGACACAGTGGCGACCTGCGGTTACGATTCGACCAAGACCTTGCCATGCAACAGCATATGCGATATCGTCCTTCTCACCTCCAAGGTGATCTGCCCAAATCCAATTCCCAAATTGGTCTAATCCTGCCACAAAGCCTTCTGCACCAGGAGCACGCGAAAGGAGGAAGGGTCCAAATGTTGCATTTGTCCAATACTCATTCCCATCAGCAAAATATCCAGACACCGCAATGGTTCCAAGTGGACCAACTGCCAAATCGAGAACTACTTGTTCAGATGAGGCTTTTCCACTTGTTCGAGTGGTCCAAACCCAACCACCGTTGGTGTCGATGGAGGCAACAAAACCATTGGTTGCACTCGCATTGCCAATCAGGTTGAAACTAACTGTGTTTCCATTTCTGAAATCGGCACTACCATCAAACCAACCACCAACATAGATGTCACCATTGCCAAATGTTACAGCAGATGCGTATACAGATTGTCCATTGACTCCACCTGCGATATCCCTCGACCATTGGAATGTTCCAGCAGGGCTGACCTTGGATACAAACCCGTTGTACGGCCTGCCTGCGGTCACAATATGATTACTTGGCCAATCAACAACATTGTCACGATAATATCCCACGATGTAGGCTGTCTCAATTGAATCAAGAGCGATTGCAGTAAGGTTGTCATTGTACGAACCACCCCAAGCTTGAACCCATGCAAATCCACCCATGGCATCAACCTTCAGAACAAGCATGTCTGAGCCACCTTCTGATTGGTATTGGTTCGCTCCGATTTGAGCGGTGTCACGGAAGGAACCCACGACGTAAACTGCACCATCACCAGTTGCTGCACAGCCATTTGCGTAGTCATTACTCGGACCGCCCCATGTGGTCACAATATCCCAATTGGCCTGAGATGCGTTGTATAGAGCTACAAATCCATCCGAATACAGTCCGCCTGTTGTGACGGAATTTTCACCGAACGTTATGGTGTCTGTAAACCAGCCACAGATCCAAACTCCTGCTGGACCGACGGTGGCTTCTTCTGCATGGGCTGAACCAAACGAATCATTTGGTTTCCCTGTGTGCTGGAACCAGGTCCAACCACCCCATTGATCCATGTGGGCCACAAAGGCTGTGCGTTCATCACGAACGGTGGGTGTTGGACCATTGTCAAAGTTTACCTCACCTCGATATGATCCTGCGATAATCACTGCACTGTTTGTTGTATTGACAACATCACTAATCCAAACGCTGTTGTAATCCCCTGGACCATTGTTGATACTCGTATCCGCAGTACCTTGCTTGACCCACGTGGTTACACCTCTGGCACCAGTGCTCAGAATGGCATCGACTTGCGCTTCATTCAAGACGGGGAATACTTCAGAAAGATCGGCATCCTGTGTGTCTTCAATTGCATCTATGGTCCCAACCCAAGGGGCGAGAATGAGAAGCAAAAGAAGCGAGATAACGAGTCGGCCGCGCGCTTGCATGGGAACGCCCTTTGGGCGTTTCCATTTCAACGTTCAGTTCAGATGAATGGCGGTCGAACTACGACCGCTGGAAGATTTCGGCGGGGATTCACTGCAATTTCTACTTCCTCACCCGCTTCTACACCCTCAAGATAAGCCAAACCAATGCCGACTTTTCCAAGAGTCGGGGATGGGCCACCTGAAGTGATTGTCCCAATCTGTATACCGTCTTTCAGAACTGCATGACCCATCCGTGGGAAAGGACCCTTGCCCGTGGCCTTGAGGCCAAGCCATTTGACGCCACCTCCATCGAGGTGCTGGGCTTTTGTCGCCTCTACACGAGCCTTGCCGAGGAAGTCGTGATCGAGGTTTAACCCAAAAGGTACGAAAGTTTCAGCAGAATCACGAGACAAGTACTCTGAACCACCCAATTCAGGATGACAGAAATCCTGACCCGAAAGCAAGAAACCTTTCTCCATTCGAAGTGTATCTCTAGCTCCAAGTCCGACCGGGCAAATCCCGTGTCCACCTTCATCGAGAAGGGCATCCCAGAGTACCTTGATTTGTTCGTTGGGAACGAAGATTTCGAATCCACGTTCCCC
>Ga0066836_10000350_pt1 | contig 21536 bp, 18 predicted proteins | sample ETNtaG_18_FD_71568 | JGI IMG/M metagenome (GOLD analysis project Ga0066836, IMG submission 71568) | Marine microbial and viral communities from oxygen minimum zone, Eastern Pacific Ocean - ETNP201302SV91 | ecosystem: Environmental > Aquatic > Marine > Oceanic | place: Pacific Ocean: Eastern... | reverse complement strand
TAAATCTCCAATTTCCTTTCCAAGACGATTAGCTAAATCCTGCCCAATAACTATCTGACCTGATTCTGGTACTGCACCTCTCAATGGGAATTTATAAAAATCAGTCATTTTATCTTCATCAATTGCTTTAATTGTTACTACTCGTTTATTCTGACCTGCTTCAACTACCCCTCTCCTTTCCAAAAACGGCATGAGGATATCAATTCCATCTATATCCAAATCAGGCAAATGAGCAAATTTGGCAATAATACGAATGTCTCCTTCAAATCCTTTTAACTTTCCATGCACAATATTTTCGAATCCATTCATAACAGATAATGAAAGTATCAGAGCAAAACAACCTACACCCATACCTATCATTGAAAAAAGACTAGTATGTTTACCTTGGATCAATGTCGATTTATAAAATCGTTTTGATACCATCCTCTCCCAACTCATTCATACCTCAATACTGATGCTGGACTTAAATGAAAAATCGTTTTAGCTGGCCACCATGATAACAAGATTGAAAGAATTAAAACAATAATAATCATTATAGAAAATATAGAATAATTAAATGCAAAAGGTATTTGATCCATGAAATAAACTTCTGAAGGGATATTAAAAAGATTATATTTTTGCTGTATAAATATAATAATTAGAGATAAAGCACCTCCTATTATACATCCAATAAGACCTATACAACCTCCTTGACACATAAATACCATCTTAAGTCTCGATTTTGATAATCCCTGGGAATGAAGAATACCAATGTGATTTGATTTTTCAATTATAATCATCGCAATTGCAGCTAGCAGGTTTACCACGCCCACTAAAGAAATAAGACCAAACATTATATATGCCGGCCAACGCTGAAGAGTAATCCATTCAAATAAAAGATAATGGCGCTCACGCCAAGTCTCAAAAAAATAAGGATAATTAATAATTAAACTTTCATGTTCAGGTTTTAAACTCCCTGTAGAAAAGACTAAACCGGATACTTCTTTAGTATCATAACCAAAAAAATTCCTCGCATCATCTAGAGATACATACGCTAAAGTCTTATCATATTCTTGCAAACCTGAAAAAAAAATATCTCTAACTATTACTGGTTTTATATCTGGCAAATTTGTCAACATACTCTTTGAAGAAAATGATTGAAGAAATATACGATCACCAATTTTTATATCTAGTGATTTTGCTAGAAGATTACCTAAAACGATTTCACCAAATTCCAAATTATGAAAATCATTATTTAAAATTGCCTTTGGAAGGATCTCATTTCCTTCCAAAATAACACCTTCTGCACTAGAACCTGATCTTAACATACAAAGTCCTCTTATGTAGGGATTTAGTTTCCCCCGATAATTATTTATTAAAGAATCAATAGATTCTTCTTCAAGATTAATTGTATTACCTAAGACGTGTTTAATTCTAGCTTCTCCTTCAAAAGACGATAACTTGTCAGAAATTATTTCTTCAAATCCTTGAATAATACTAGCTGTGAGCATCAAAGCAGCAATACCAATAGATAATCCACCAATTGCAAGCCAACTAGCATAACTAGAAAAACTACCTAGTTTATTTGCAAACATATAACGAATTGTCAACTGTAAAATAAGAGACATTACTATGTAGAATCAGATCTTAGAAGCGGGAAAAAAATCACATCCTTTATCCAACGATTACCTGTTAGAAGCATTGTTAGCCGATCAATTCCAAGACCAACTCCACCAGTTGGAGGCATACCACACTCCATAGCTTGTAGAAAGTTTTCATCAATAGGTTGAGCTTCTTCATCTCCTTTATCTCTCAATTTTTTTTGTTCATTAAGCCTTTGTCGTTGATCAATTGGATCATTTAATTCTGAAAATGAATTAGCAAATTCTGCACCACCAATAAATAATTCAAAGCGCTCAACTAAATTTGGGTCCCCATTACGATGTGGTTTAGCTAAAGGAGAGATCTCTTTGGGATAATCAATTATAAAAGTTGGTTGTATCAATTGAGGCTCAACTAATTGGCTCATTAATTCATCAAGGATTTGACCAAAGTTTTTATTTTTACCTACTTCAATTCCTTTTTCTTCACATATTTCCCTGAGATTGTTTTCATTAAAATCATCTAAATCGTGTCCAGTTACTTCTTCCAATAAAGTTAAAAATGGTTTTTTTTCAAATTTCTTAGAAAGGTCGATTTTTTTTCCTCCCCAATCAATTTTTAGAGCACCAACTTTTTCAGCAGTCTTTTGAATTAAATTCTCTACAATATCCATACAGTCTTCATAGTCAGCATAAGCCCAATAAAATTCAAGCATTGTAAACTCAGGATTATGATTTCTATCAATCCCTTCATTTCTAAAATCTTTTGCGATCTCGTAAACGCGATCAAGACCACCAATAATAAGTCTTTTTAAATATAATTCATCTGCAATCCTTAAATATAGTTCTTGATTTAAAGCATTGTGGTACGTTGTAAAAGGTCTGGCATTCGCTCCGCCATATAAAGGTTGTAAAATAGGTGTTTCAACTTCTAAAAATCCTTTCTCATCTAAAAACATTCTTATACTTTTAATGATTTGAGATCTTTTTATAAATGTTTCTTTTACATTAGGATTCAATATTAGATCTAAATGCCTATTTCTATAACGCTGTTCTTTATCAGTAAATGCATCAAAAATTTTTCCATTTTTTTCTTTGACAATTGGAAGAGGACGAATACTCTTTGAAAGAATTTTTAGAGTGGATACACGTATCGAAATTTCTCCAGTTTTAGTTGTAAAAACTGCGCCTTCGACACCAATATAATCACCAATATCTAATAACTCAAAATTGGCATATGATTCATCACCAATATGATCCTTTTTTACAAAAATCTGAATCTTACCTTCACAATCCATAATTTGTGAGAACGATACTTTGCCCATTTTCCTGAGCGCAATCATTCTACCTGCTATTTTTACAATTTTCCCTTCATATTGACTATAATTTGATTTAATTGTAAAACTGCAATCAGAGGGGTCAAACTTTGTCGGATATGGATTAATACCATTTTTTCTTAACGCTTCCAGTTTTTCCAATCTGAAATCCATAATTTGTTTTAAACTCTTTTGTTCTTCTGACATATACTCTCCCAAATAGAACTTTCTTATTGGTTAATTTTAGTTAATAAATATGCTCTAATAAATGTGTTTAAATTTCCATCCATAACACTTTGGATATTGCCATTCTCTTCCTTGGTTCTATGGTCTTTAACCATTTGATAAGGATGGAATACATACGATCGAATTTGGCTACCCCAACCAATATCCATCTTTTTATTTTCCAACTCTTTATTTTTTTCTTTCTCTTTTTCTAATTCAACTTGGTATAACCTTGCCTTTAGAATTTTCATTGCTTGATTTTTATTTTTATGCTGTGAACGTTCATTCTGACATTGGGCAACAATCCCAGTCGGCAAGTGCGTAATACGAACAGCAGAATCAGTTTTATTTACATGTTGGCCACCTGCTCCGCTAGCCCTATATGTATCTATCCGTATCTCAGACTGATTAATTTCTATTTCAATATTTTCATCAACTGAAGGATAAACAAATACTGAGGCAAAAGAGGTATGTCTACGATTATTAGTATCAAATGGAGAAATTCTTACCATGCGATGTACACCCGCTTCCACTTTTAAAAGGCCAAAAGCATAATCACCTTTAATTTCAAAAGTAACATCTTTCAACCCAGCTTCATCGCCTGGCTGAAGATCTATTACTTCTAATTTAAAATTTTCTTTTTCTATCCACCTAGAATACATGCGGTAGAGCATCTGTGCCCAATCTTGACTCTCAGTACCACCTGCACCAGGATGGATTGAAACAATAGCATTTTGGATATCCTCAGGTTTTCCCAAGGTAAGTTTTAATTCTACTTCACTAATGATATTGATATAATCTTTTAAATCTTTCTTTATTTCAAGTATATCAACATCGCCGGTATCTGCGAATTCAAATAATATTTCCATATCATCATGGCGTCTGGTTAGATCTAACCATAATGATAATTGTTTCTCTATACGAGATATTTTTTTTAGTATTCTAGAAGCTTCTTGATTATCATTCCAGAAATTGGGCTTCGATGATTTTTCCTTTAATTTTTCTAAAGTATCTGACAATTTCACAAGGTCAAAGATGCCTCCGCATTTCTGAATCCTTCTTTTCTGCTGAGTTGAATTGTTCTTTTAATTCATATAACTCCATCCAAAAATTTACGGTTTGCCTAACTTAGGAATAAGAATAATTATATCTCAATTAATCTCCAGATGATATAAATAGTCGTTGGTTTAGATAACGACGTAGTTTCATCTCATCCATTTCTAGATTTGTAAAACGACCATTCTCTGCTGTTGATATAACTCCTCTCTCTTCAGAAACCACCACAACTATAGCATCTGATTCTTCTGTTATACCTAAAGCCGCTCGATGCCTAGTGCCCATTTCGGGCAGTACCATTGGACTCTCTGTCAAAGGCAAAATACATCCTGCTGCTTCGATCAAAGTATTTTGTAAGATCACTGCTCCATCATGCATTGGTGACCCTGGATTAAATATAGATATAAGCAATGGAGTCGACACCTCAGCTTTTAATTGAATGCCTGCATCTTTATAAGAACGCAGACCAGTTTCTCTTTGAATTACTATAAGAGCCCCCCATTTTTTTTCTGATAATTGTAGAGATGCTCCTACTATCGCTTCAAGTGATCTAGATGTACCCGTTCGGAAAATGCGTTGGAAAAATCGTGTTTGTCCAATGTAAATTAATAATCTTCGAATTTCAGGCTGAAAAAGAATTACAAATGCAACAACCCAAACAGTTTGAAATTGATTCAACAACCAGGACATAGCAACTAACCCTAAAGAGTTAAAAATAAAAGAGAAAATAAGCAATATGACAAGTCCGATTAGCATCTGACCTGCACGAGTTTCTCTAAAATATTCATATACTTTAAAAAAAATCCAAGTTACCAAAAGAATATCTAAAATATCTATCAGGCTAATTGTTAAAAAGCCTAACTTAAATACTATCAAATCGCTCTCCTTATTTTTTCGGTGATAGCCACTATTCTTTTAATTTTTTTCACATTATGGACACGAATAATTCTTGCACCATTTAATATCCCAGCAGTGGTAACAGCTGCTGTTCCTTCAAATCTATTTTCAACAGGTAAATCAAGAGTAATACCAATAAACGATTTTCTACTTGGCCCAATAAGCAATGGAATATCAAATTCACAAAATTCATTTAATTTATTTATTATTATAAAATTATGTTCTACAGTCTTACCAAAACCTATGCCTGGATCTAGGATAATGTTTTCTTTCTTTACGCCTGCTTCAATCGCAAGATTAATTTGATTTTTAAAAAATAATTTAATGTCAAATATAATATTATTATAACAAGGATTATCCTGCATATTTTCTGGGATACCTTTCATATGCATAATTACGATTGGTATTTTTAGTTTTGATGCTATTTGCACCATGTCTGGATCAAAAGCTAATCCACTAATATCATTTACTATGTTTGCACCTACAGAGATTGCATTCTCAGCTACTACAGATTTAGTGGTATCAATTGATATTAAAACATTAGGTGAAATTAAGCGGATTCCTTTTATAACTGGTATTATTCGGTCTAGTTCTTCATCAATTGAAATTTTTTTAGCACCTGGTCGGCTTGATTCTCCTCCAACATCAATAATATCCGCACCATCATTAATCATTTCTAAAGCATGATTGATTGCTGAATCAGTTCGATAAAATTTACCCCCATCACTGAATGAGTCTGGAGTAACATTTACTATCCCCATGACCAATGTTGAACGATTGGGATCGCTACACCATTTATCGAATGAAAGCGGAGTAATTGATTTATTCAAATCAGAATTGATAGTCCAATATTAATTAGATTTATTTTTTACTGATTTCTTAATACTTTGACGAGGAGTTTTAGACGTGCCTTGTTTATTGCGATTATCATTACCATTTACTGTTTTTAATCGTTTATATCTTTTTCTTCTATTTCTATTAGGTTTATAACGACCATTTATAGGTCGAGTTAATTTTTTCCCATCAAGAATTTTTTCCAAATCTTTTGCATCAATCGTTTCATATTTTAACAACTCTTTAGCCATTCTATGAAGTATTTCAATATCCTTTCTCAAGATTTCATCCGCTAACCGTTGAGAATCTCTTACTATTCTAGAAATTTCTTCATCTATCATGCGTGCAGTTACTTCACTATAATCACGATGAGATTGAATCTCTCTACCCAAAAATACCTCTTCATTTTTTTTACCAAAAGTCATTGGTCCTAATAAATCACTCATACCCCATTCCGTAACCATCTTTCTTGCAATCTGGGTTGCCTGCTCTATATCATTTCCAGCACCTGTTGTCATTTGATTAAAAATAAGCATCTCAGCACTTCTGCCTCCCATTAGAATAGCCAATCTGCCTTCAACAAAGTTTCGGGTATATCCATGCTTCTCATCCATAGGAAGTTGCATTGTTACGCCTAGAGCACGACCACGTGGTATTATTGTTATCTTATGTACTGGATCTGCACCTCTTGTTTTTATTGCAACCAAAGCATGACCAGCTTCGTGATATGCCGTGACTTCTTTTTCTTCCTTTGAAAGAATCATACTTTTTCGCTGTACACCCATCATTACCTTATCTTTTGCTTCCTCGAAATCATCCATATCAATTGATTTTTTATGTTTTCTAGCTGCTAAAAGCGCAGCCTCATTTACAATATTTGCAATATCTGCACCAACCATCCCAGGTGTGCCTTTCGCAAGTGATTCTAAATCAACTTTCATTTGATTAATAATAACTTTTTTAGTATGTACTTTAAGAATACCTAGGCGACCTTTAATATCTGGAACATCTACAACAATTTGTCTATCAAATCTTCCAGGCCTTAATAATGCAGGATCCAAAACATCTGGCCGATTTGTAGCAGCAGTAACTATTACATTCTGAGAATTATCAAATCCATCCATTTCCACCAAAAGTGCATTTAATGTTTGTTCTCGTTCATCATGTCCACCCCCTATTCCTGCGCCTCTTTGTCTACCAACAGCATCCATTTCATCAATGAAGATTATACATGGAGCACTTTTTTTTGCTTGTTCAAAGAGATCACGTACTCTAGATGCACCTACACCCACAAACATTTCAACAAAATCTGCACCACTTAAACTATAAAAGGGGACAGCTGCTTCACCAGCGACAGCTCGAGCTAGTAAGGTTTTACCAGTACCCGGTGGCCCTATCAGCAAAGCACCTTTAGGTACCTTCGCACCTAACTTCTGAAAACGCTTTGGGTTTTTTAAAAAATCTATCACTTCTTTTAATTCTTCTTTAGCTTCTTCACAACCTGCAACATCTTTAAAAGTTACTCGAGGTTGATCTGATGTCCAAAGTGCAGCCCTACTTTTACCAAATTTGAAAATTCCTCCAACACCACCGGCACCACCTTGCATTCTCCTAATCATAAAAAACCAAAATCCAATAAGAAGGACCCATGGAAGCATATTCAATAAGTAACCTGTCCAATCAATTTTTTTTTCTTTAAAGGTATAGTCAAGTCCTGCTTCATCCCACTCTTTAATAATTTCACGATCTACAAATGGTAAGGTTAGTTTGAAATGAGTGACATCTTTTAAATGTCTCCCAACGGGATTATCTAAATCTTGTGCTATTTTAAATTCGCCATAGAATATGTCTCCTATTATAACACCTTTTTGAATATCACCATTTTTTAAATATTTTCTATATTGTGTAAATTCTATTTCAGTTTCTTTTTTACTTCCATCTGTCAATTGGCCAGAAATATATATGGCACCAGTTACAATCATTAACCATATTAGACTAGTTTTACTTGCACGTTTCCAGTTAAAATCATCCTGTTTTGGATTTTTTTTCGATTGATTGTTTTTATTATTTTTCACTTGTTTATCACTTGTTACTAATTGAATTGATCAATTACAATTATCATTGAGGCTATATATGCCATTTAAATATCTAAAATCCCCATTATAATCTAACCCATATCCTACTACAAATTCTTGAGATATTTCAAATCCAACATAATCTACACAAAAATTTAATTTAGTTTTTTCATGTTTCATTAATAATGTTGCGATTGATATAGTTTTAGGTGACTGGGCATATATTTTTTCCAGCAAAAATTTTATTGTTTCACCAGTATCAATAATATCTTCAACAAGAATAATATTCTTATTTTTTATATCTATTGATATATCTTCTAGAAGTTGAATATTGCCAGAAGGTCTCGTACCATCATAGCTTCGAACTTTTATAAAATCCACCTCACATTGAATTGATATTGATTGAATTAGATCAGCTATAAATCTGAAACTTCCATTTAATACACCAATAAATATAGGTGGATCCTTATCTTTGAATTTTTCTGATATCCTGCTACTTATATTAAGAACCCTTAGATTAATATCATCTTTAGTATAAAGCTGTTTTAAATTAGCCAATTAATTATTCCTTATAGACATTGGACTAAAAATTAAAATGGCTGTTTCAAATGTTGCATCTGTTATTTTTACCCAATCAGATATTCTCATACCACAGACCCATGCAATCTTACCATCCGCAGTCAATACACATTGAGAGAGTTTAGAAATACGATCTACTTTTTCATTAATTAAATAATCACTCACCTTTTGCCTGCCTTTCATGCCTAATGGTATAAAAGTATCTCCATTTTTCCATATTCGAATTTCAAGTTTTCTATTTTTTAATTTTGACCAATCAACTGACTCAATAAATTTTTCTTTTATGTTATCTATTTTACTAAATACTGCGATTTCAATTCTATTATTTATATAATTAACTTGTTTATTGGGGAATATCTCAATTGCTTTCACCTCAGTTATAATTAGTTGTTCTTGACCAATTAGCATTTCCCTATCGTGAAGCAAATACCAATTATTAGATAATTTAATAAGTTTACCAGTCTCATTTTTATTTAAGAATTGATATAACATTTGCAGCTGATGTTTAGACCATAAATCATTTTCTTGATTAATTAAAATTTGCACTAATCTCAATTGTGCCATTTTGGGTAGTTTCTTAATTAATTTAACTGGCATTTTAAACATCGTTTCAGATTTAGTAATATTTGGAATTATTAAATTTTTTATTAAGACATCTAATGCAATCCTCCATTCTTCAAAATATTGCGCTGAATTAGCTATACATTTAATAATTGAGGAAGTTTGATCCTCCCAAGGTTTTATTATCTCATGACGTATAAAATTTCTAGTTCTAGTAATATCTGAGTTGGTTAAATCTTCTTTATAGGATAAGCTAGTTCTCTTTGAAAATTCAATTATTTCTTTTTTTGTAAAATCTAATAGTGGTCGAACAATCTTCTTTTTTTGTTTAGCAATACCTCTAAGACCTAAAACTCCTGCTTGATTCGATAAATTCATTAATACTGTTTCAGCTTGGTCATTAGCATGGTGACCTGTCATAATCCAATTACTCTTTGTTTGAACCATTAAATCATTCAAAAATGAATATCGTTTTATTCGAGCCCACTCTTCTATACTAATGGATTTATTTATTAATTCTGGATTTAATCTTTTAAAAAAAAATGGAATATTTAATAATTTACTTAGGTCTTGAACAAATAGTTGATCATCATCACTCTCTTTTCGAAGATCATGATTAATATGAGCTACAAGTAAATGAAAAAAATTAGTTGCGTACAATAAGGTAATAAGTGCAACTGAGTCCATGCCTCCTGATACAGCAACAATGACTTTATCATTTGATTTTAGATAAACTGAGTTTTTTATTTTTTCTTGAAATTTTTTAAATAATGGATCTTTTACAATCAATGATTTATTAAAAATCATCTTTCTATCATAATATATTTTTATTATATAACATTAAAAAACAAATGTGATAAACACTGTATCTTATCTTCATAGGAATGTGGATATAACAACCACTCTGCTGCTGCAATCGAACTAAGTATTGAATTCCCATCCTGTGGTGTAAAACAAAACCCCGATATTTCATGTTCATTGCGTAGATGTAATGATTGCTCAACTACCACTGTTTGGTTCATTATACGGCCATAATGCCCATGATCCCTACCAAAAGAAAAAACCGTACTTGTTAGATCTTTTGTAGTCATTGCAACATGATGATTGTTATGAAGTTTTTCTTTTACTGATGATAAAGTTATTGGCTCTTTTACTTTCAAATTAAACCATAATACATGCATATATTGACTATCTACCTTCATCGCAGATGAAAATAAATTCAAGTCCATTCCTAGGGTTGAAAATAAACTTGCAGCATCTTTTGCGTGGTGTGATCCATATTTATCACTTTTATGCACACCAACTTGGGGAGAAGGTATAAAATCATTTGCCTGACTAATATCATTGGCTCTTCGAATACAAACATATCTTCCTTCTATAAGGTTATCCGGGTCATCATCCAAAGACAATGTTTTTGTAATACATGCGATATTATGAGTATTACAAGAAACTATCTGAATAAATTTATCTTTTGGACCTAAAGTATTATCATTAATACCTCTTGCATATTTTTTCCCAAAACCATCTTCGCTTCCTTGTGCAAGAAAACCTTTTACATCACCTTTAAATTTATCATAATAGTTAAGTTTATTTTCATGGCCAATTCCAATAGGAGTACAATCAATAATAACTGACGCTCGTTTTATAGATTCTTCGGTTTCAAAATCCGAGTCCATACCAAGTTTTTTAAATTCTTGTTTTTTATCTTCATCAACTGACAAACGTGCACCTCTACTTAATAAATCCAGGACTTTAGAACGGTCCTCCTTAAGTGCAGAGTTTTTATGGAATGTGATTTCATCAATACCTAATTGTTCTTCATAATCACATAAAAGTCCTATTAATGGCTCGCCTATTGTGCCAGTACCAATCACATGTACAATTTTACGTTCCATGTAATATTGTCCTCCTTAATTTCATAAAATATAATATTTTATTTAACCATTTTTTATTACAATCTAAGAATACCTAATATTTTATTAAGTAAATTATTAGAATTCGCCAAAGCACTTTGTAAAAAATTTAGAAAACAGCATTCTCTTCCCATTCTCCAAAAACAGACTTCATAGCAGAAACTATTTCACCTAAAGTTGCATGCTTTTGTGCAGCATCAATTATAATTGGCATTAAATTATTATTACTTTTACAAGTTTCTTTTATATCATTAAGTACATTTTGAACATCTGATTCATTTCTGGTTTTTTTTAATTCTTTTAGCTTTTTAAGTTGATTTTCACCTATATCAGACCCGATTTCCAAAATAGGAATTTCTATTTTTTCATCATCCTTAATAAATTCATTAACACCAACAACTATTCTCTGATGTGTATCAACTTTTGACTGATAGTCAGATGCAGATCTAGCAATTTCTCGTTGAAAAAAACCTTGCTCTATTGCCGGAATAACACCGCCTAAGTTTTCTATTTCATTAAAGTATTCCTCTGCCCTTAGTTCAATTTTATCAGTCAATTGCTCCACATACCACGAGCCACCTAAAGGATCTACCACATTTGAAACACCTGTCTCGTAGGCAAGTAATTGTTGTGTTCGTAATGCAATCTCAGCTGCCTTTTCAGTTGGCAATGCTAAAGTTTCATCCATTGAATTTGTGTGTAGACTTTGAGTTCCACCAAGGACGCCTGCCAATGCTTGGAACCCCGTTCTGGCAATATTATTCTCAGGTTGTTGTGCAGTCAAACTACAACCTGCTGTCTGTGTATGAAATCGCAGTTTCCAGGAATTTTCATTTTTCGCACCATATTTATATCTCACTCGTTTAGCCCAGATACGACGTGCAGCTCTAAACTTTGCTATTTCCTCAAAAAAATCCAAATGTGAATTAAAAAAGAAAGAAAGCCTTGGTGCAAATTCATCAATTTTTAAACCCGCATCGATTCCATACTCAATATAGGCAAAACCATCAGCAAGAGTGAATGCTAATTCTTGAGCAGCAGTCGATCCTGCTTCACGAATATGGTAACCACTAACTGATATAGTATTATACTTGGGCATCGAATTAGTACAGAAGGTTAACATATCTGTAATAATCCTCATTGATTGCCTTGGTGGAAAAATCCATTCTTTTTGTGCAGTAAATTCTTTCAAAATATCATTTTGAAGTGTTCCCTTTAACTGATCAAGTCTAACTCTTTGTTTTTCAGCTGCAGCAATATAGAATGCCAATAATATTATCGCTGGACCATTAATTGTTTGAGAGACAGAAACATCCTTTAAATTAATTCCATCAAAAAGCATCTCCATTTCAGGAAGAGAAAAAACATTCACACCACATTTACCTATTTCACCTTCAGAATAAGGATGATCAGGATCATAACCCATTAGCGTTGGCATATCATATGCTACTGATAAACCTGTTTGACCTTTTTCCATAAGGTTTTTAAAACGTTGATTTGTTTGTTCAGGAGAACCAAAGCCTGCAAATTGCCTCATTGTCCAAAGTTTTCCACGATATAAATTTGAATGAATTCCACGGGTATATGGGAATTGCCCTGGGATACCTATATTTTCTATATAATTATTACTAGGATTATCTGGGAAATAACATATGTCTTGTTCCTCTCCTGAAATAGTATCGAAGTCAGCATCCCTATCTTTAGAAGATGTCACTTCATTTTTCCAAAGATCTAGGGATTCTTGGAATGGATTTAACTTTTTTCTCATCAATCTATTTCAATTTTAGGTTTACTATATCAATATACTAATCTATCTTCAAATAACATCCAAATAGTAAGCAAGGCTAGTATAATAACTATAAAAATATTAGTCCGGTTATAAAGAGAATAGAAGGAATCCAATTCTATACTAATGACAGTATGTTTTTTGTAGAAATAATTCCCTGAATAGTATTAGTCACACCATTTACATCTAATCCTAATTTAGTTAAAATTTTATCTCGGGGACCATGTTGAATAAACTTATCAGGTAGGCCTAAACGCTTTAACTTTCCTAAATAGCCATTTTCCAAAAGCCAGGCCGCAACACCATCGCCAAATCCACCGTTTATAATCCCTTCTTCAAGGGTGATAATATTTGAAAATTTTGATCGTATATTTTCAAGACAGGCTGTATCCATTGGTTTTATAAACCTGCAATTAATTACTTCCACTGCAATACTCTCTTTTTCAAGCTTTTTAGCTACTTCAAGAGCAGTATAAACCATCGGCCCAACAGCAAGAATAGCGACGTCTGAACCTTGTTTGCATATTTCCCAAGAACCTATGGGTAATAATTCCATTTGACCAGCTTCATCAAATTCTATGGACTCTGCCTTTGGATAACGTATTGAAAATGGCTTATCATTGATATTTAATGCTGTATAAAGCAGATGTCTAAATTCATTACCATTTTTTGGTGCAGTTACAATCATATCCTGTACACATCGAAGATATGCTATATCCAAAGCACCATGATGTGTTGGCCCATCTTCACCTGCAATGCCAGCACGATCCATACAAAAAATAACTGGTAGATGTTGTATTGCGCAATCATGAATTAAGTGATCATATGCACGCTGAAGAAAAGAGGAGTATATTGCTACTATTGGTCTGATACCTTGTGTGGCTAAACCTGATGAAAATGTAACGCCATGACCTTCTGCAATGCCTACATCATAATATCGCAATGGGAATTTTTTTGAATACGGCACAAGCCCTGTTCCTTCTCGCATAGCAGCAGTAATACACACTGTATCATGCCTATCACTGGCAACCTCACAAACCAGTTTACCAAATACATCCTGAAAACTTGGTATTGGAAAACTATTTTTGCTACTTTTTTCTGTTTTTTCAGGTATTTTTTGTTTACCATTAGGTTTAACTGCATGAAATTTTACAGCATCATCATGATATTCTCTATTTTTCATATCAAGAGATACCATACCCTTGCCTTTTTTAGTCAGAACGTGTAATAAAACAGGATTTTGAATATCCTTAATATTATCTAAAGTATGAATCACTTCATTTATATCATGTCCATCAACAGGGCCAAAATAACGAAACCCTAATTCATCAAATAATATTCCAGGGACAATAAGGCTTTTTAAACTCTCTTCTACTTTTTTAATAATTGTTCTAGTTTTGCTCCGAGCTATAGGCAATTTACCCGTTAAATCCCAAAATTCATTTCTAACTCTATTATATAGCGGATTTGAAATCAATCGAGTAAAATATGTAGAGATAGCACCAACATTTGGACTGATTGACATTTCATTATCATTAAGAATAACTAAAAATTGCTTTCCTAAGTGCCCCGCATTATTGATTCCTTCGAAAGCAAGCCCGCCAGTCATAGAACCATCACCAATAATTGCGGCAACTCTGTAATCTTCATTTTTATGTGTCCGAGCCTCCGCAATCCCTAAAGCACTAGATATTGAAGTAGATGCATGTCCAGCACCAATAACATCAAATACGCTTTCTGAACGTTTTAAAAAGCCGCTTAATCCCCGATATTTTCTTATTGTCGCAAATTCTTTAAACCTCCCTGTAAGTAATTTATGTGCGTAGCCTTGGTGACCGACATCCCATATTAATTTATCATTTGGAGTATTGTAAACATAATGTAGTGCAACAGTTAATTCTATTACTCCTAATGTTGGAGCTAAATGTCCACCTATTTCAGTTATCGTTTCAATTATATATTCTCTGAGCTCCTTACATAGTTCGTCTAATTCTTGATTAGAAAAATTACGTATATCTTTAGGCTCATTAATATTTGGTAAGTATTTAAGCTGCATTTACTGCCTTTAGTTTTTTGAAATAAAATTGACTATTCTTATCAAAAAGAATTTTATGGAAAGTTTCTACATTATCTATTTCGGGGTGAAAGGTTAGTCCTAAGTGATGACCAGAAATAACTGCAACTGGCGAACCTTGAAACTCTCCGAAAACGGAAATATCATCCCCTATATTTTTGATTTTAGGAGCGCGGATAAATGTTGTAGGTAGACTCAATGTTTTTTCAAGACCAAAATGATATTTTACTATCTCACTTGATGATTCAATCTGCCTACCATAGGCATTTCTTTCTACTTCAATATTTAATAAATCAAGTGATTTTACCCTTTTATCTTTCACTCTTTTTGCCATAAGTATTACACCTGCACACGTACCCATAATAGGATTGGTTTCTCCAAATTCTATTATAGGCTCATACATTTTGAATGTATTCATTAATAAAGATATGGTAGTAGACTCCCCTCCCGGAATAACTAATCCATCAACTCTTTCTAAATCTAATTTCGACTTGATTGGAAATGACTCAAGTCCAATTTTTTTAAAAATTTCATGATGCAAGGAAAAATTTCCTTGCAATTCTAAAACACCTACTTTAATCACCAACCTCTTTCTTGTAATCTTTCTTCTTGAGGAATTTCAGACATATCAAGCCCCTTCATAGCCTTTTTCAACCCAGTACTTGCTTGTGCCACCATTGCAGCATCACTATAGTGAGTAGTAGCTTCAACCACAGCTTGTGCTCTTTTTGCTGGATCGTCACTTTTAAAAATACCTGAGCCTACAAAAACTGTCTCTGCTCCTAATTGCATCATTAACGATGCATCTGCTGGAGTTGCGATTCCACCTGCCGCAAAATTAGGTACCGGTAGTTTACCAATTTCCGCAACCTCTTGAAGTAGAGATACTGGTGCACCTATTTCTTTTGCTTCAGCTACAATTTCTTCTTGGCTTAACCTGGTTACCCGTTTTATTTCATTCATAACTGTTCTCATATGACGTACTGCCTCAACAATATTACCACTTCCAGCCTCACCTTTTGTTCTTATCATAGCAGCTCCTTCTGAAATTCTACGCAGTGCCTCTCCTAGGTTTCTGCAACCACAGACAAATGGGACTTTAAAATCATGTTTCCATATATGGTTTTTTTCATCGGCTGGAGTTAACACTTCACTCTCATCAATAAAATCAACATCCAACGTTTCCAAAACTTGTGCCTCTGCAAAATGTCCAATCCGACATTTTGCCATAACTGGTATTGATACTGTATCCTGTATTCCCTTGATCATCTCAGGATCGCTCATCCTAGCAATACCACCATCTTGTCTAATGTCTGCAGGAATCCTTTCCAGCGCCATAACTGCACATGCACCTGCGTCTTCAGCGATTTTAGCTTGAGTAGCATTTGTGACATCCATAATAACACCACCTTTGAGCATCTCTGCAAAACCAACTTTAACTTCAAATGTACCTTTACTCATAGATTGTTTCCTTTTCTATTACATGACCAACTTCTTTTATTTTCTCAACTACTTCATTTATAATTTCATCTGGGGTTGATGCTCCAGCTGAAATTCCAATAGTTTCACAATCTTTAAACATTGATTGTTTAATTTCATTAGCAGTGTTGACTTGGAATGAATTTTTATTCCTTTCTAGGGCTAGCTGTGTAAGTCTCTTTGAATTTGCACTGGTATATGAACCAATAACAATCATCACATCACATATATTAGCTAATTCTTTAATCTGTTGGTGGTTACGTCTTGTTGGAAAACAAATCGTATTAATAAATCGTAGATCAAAAACTTTTTCCATTAATACATTGATAATCTCCTGAACATTCTCAATCATTTGTGTAGATTGACTTACTACACCTGCTTTTTTAATTTTTCTTAATTGTTTTGCTTCTTCTAAATTTGATACAATTATTGGTTTATCAACCTGTGCTGCAATTGCAACTACTTCATCATGCCCATGGTCACCTATAATTATAGTTTTTCTACCTTCAGCATCTAATTGTTTTATTTCTTCATGTATTTCTGTTACAAGAGGGCAAGTACCATCCACAAAATTGAGATTCCTTTTTGAAACTTTTTCCCATAATTCGGGTGAAGTGCCATGGGCGCGAAACAGTAAAGTTTTTCCATCTGGGACATCATCAATTGATTGCACAACCTTTGCACCTGCTTTATCAAGGTTATCTATCACTCTTTCATTATGAACAATTGTGCCCAACATATATACTTCACCATTTTCTTTAGCAGCATCATAGGCTTTATTAACAGCATCTCTCACTCCAAAACAGTATCCTGCATCTTTTGCTATTAAAATTTTCATTTGTCACTGCCATTCATTTTTCTTTTTATAGAAAGTATACTTTTATTAATTATTAAGTCCTTTACATCTTCAAGTTTACCTTCTACTAATGCACCCGCTGCAAAGGCATGGCCACCACCTCCCATTTTTTTCGCAATATCATTCACACTGTACTTTCCTTTAGAACGAAAATTAATTCTACAAGTTGAAGCATCTTGTTCAAAAATCATAAGTGCAACTTCAACACCACGGATAGTGCGTACCATGTCTGAAAACCCTTCAACATCTGATTTTGCTGCATTTATTTTTTCCATCATCTCTTGTGATATTACAGACCAAGCAAAGACTCCATCTAATTCATATTTTAATTTAGAAAGAAATTCACCCATAAGTTTTATTCTAGATTTTGTACTATTTTCATAGACGACCTGATAAATAGAATGAGTTTTTATATCATTTTTTAAAGCATCAATGGCAATCTCATGACATTTTTTATCTGTATTACTATAACGAAAACATCCAGTATCAGTCATGACAGCTGTATATATTCCTTCGAGACTCTTTCTAGTAATTGGTTTTTCTCTAGCTTCCAATAAATAATCATAAACCATACATCCCGTAGCAGCAGCATTAAGGTCAACTAAATTATAGGTGAATGGATTTTCATCAGGGTGAGGATGATGATCAATATTCATAGTTTTTAAATTATATTTTTCAATAATATCTTTAATTGTCCTTACGCGTACATAATCTCCTACATCAAAGATGATAACAAGGTCAACATCCTTCATCCAAATCTCATGTGAAGATCTATTATATGATTCAAAAATATCATCATCATTTAAATATTGATACTCTGGAGGTAATTCTGAATAATTAATGATGCGGACATCCTTACTAACTTCTTTTAAATGATAGAAAATACCACATTCTGCTCCTAAACCGTCCCCATCTGGATTTTCATGGGTCGTAAGCATAATCTTATTCGCATTTTGTATAACCATATGGACTTCATCCCATGGGATGGGTTTATTATTATAATTCAATTTATTTGTACTCCCAGGGTATTTCATTGTCACCTTTTTCTATCTTCTCTACTCTTGCCATTACAAAAAAAAAGTCTGATAAACGATTTAAGTATTTTTTGTGTAAATCAGATACATATTCTTGCTCACTTAAAGCAACCAAACTTCTTTCAGTGTCTCTACATTCTGTTCTAGCGATATGTAGCCTTGATGAAAACTCAGTACCTCCCGGAAGTATGAATTCATTCAGCGGAGGTAATGTGCCATTAATTGATTCTGTTTTTTCTTCTAACCAGTTTAAGCGAGATTCATCTAATAAATTAATATCAACATCTGGTATAGCTAGTTCGCCACCAATATTAAATAAATCTTGTTGGATTTTTTCCAAATATTTATCGATTTTACCAATTGATGCAATTCGAGTCCAGCCAATAATGGAGTTTAACTTATCGACTGCTCCCATAGCATGAACACGGGGACTATTCTTAGATACGCGTTCTCCATTTCCTAACCCAGTTTCTCCAGAGTCACCAGTTTTGGTTGTTACTTTTGTAATCCTCATTAAAAGAAAATCCAACTTGCTATGGCAAATAATGGAAATAAAATCGGAAGTGACCATTTTAGAATGTAGCCAAAAAAGCTTGGCATTTTAATATTAGATGATTCAGCAATCGACTTAACCATGAAATTTGGTGCATTCCCGATATATGAATTCGCTCCCATAAAAACAGCACCCATTGATATTGCTAATAATGTCTTATACTTTGAGCCCATTAATTCTACAGGATTCCCACCTGCTGTTTCAAAAAAAACTATATACGTTGGTGCATTATCTAAAAAACTTGAGAGAATTCCAGTCATCCAAAAATACATAAAATTAGGATTTTCGTTTTCTGTAACTAATTTTATTACCCAATCTAAATTACCCTCAAGACCAGCTCTTAATATTGCAATTGCTGGAATAATTGTTATAAAGATTCCTGCAAATAATTTGCCCACTTCCTCAATTGGGAACCAAGTGTATTCATTTGCTTCTCGTATGGTTTTAGGAGTCATTGTCCAGCTTGCATAGGTAAGTGATAGTAGTAAAACATCACGTACAATATTTTCTAATTTCATAACAAAATGATAAATTGGAATTTCGACACCAGATTTCCAGAAACCTGATATTAAAACTCCTCCAACTACTCCTGCTAATAACAAAAGATTAAAAGATCCTTCTATATTTAGCTTTTCATTTTCTGAATCATTGGTTTCATAAGGTGGTTCTTTCCTGTAAAAGTAAGTATCCAAACCAAAAAATATCAGCAATAATGACACCACCATAAAAAGCATAGGCAGAAACATTGCAGATGTAGTCCAAAAGAAACTAACACCTCTCAAGAATCCCAAGAAAAGAGGCGGGTCTCCAAGCGGAGTCAAGGATCCTCCTATATTTGCAACAAGAAAAATAAAAAATACTATAATGTGTATTTTATTTTGCCGGTGTTGGTTAGCCCGAAGTAGCGGACGAATTAATAACATTGCGGCTCCAGTTGTACCCATCCAACTTGCCAGAGCTGTGCCTATAAAAATGATTACTGTGTTTAATATTGGAGTCCCCACTAATGAGCCTTTTAATTGTACTCCGCCTGATATAGTAAAAAGAGCTAGCAATAAAATGATAAAAGGCACGTATTCTAGTAGGGCGACATGAAGTACTTCATAGATCGTAGTATCTATTCCGTGAAATAACAATAGTGGTATAATTAACAGTAAAGCCCAAAAAAGAGAAATTTTTCCGAAATTATGGTGCCAAAAATGTTCTGCTACAAGTGGGAAAATAGCAATTGATAGCAAGATACCAACAAATGGTACAACCCATTGAAGCGGCAGCCCTTTACCATCCAAATATGGCGAACCTTCTCCAGCAGCAAATATAAACATTGGAGCTAAAATTAATAAAAATGATAATATTTTATGATTCTTCATTTTTTCTCACTGTATTTGTATCCTCAAAATTAATCTCTTTCCATATTCAAATGGAAACACCAATGAATATATAAATAAATGATTGTTTAGACAATTTAGAGCTAATTTTTTATATGGAAATCATAATCGGGATTATCATTCTGACAATTGCTATAGCAGGTATGTCAATTGGAGTAATATTCAATAGAAAACCACTCTCTGGTTCTTGTGGAGGATTGAGCTCTAACGGTGTTTGTACAGTATGTGGTAATAACCCACAGAAATGTGATAATACTAACACAGATTCTATAATCCTTTAATATTATAAATAGCATTTTGTATTATCACGCCATCAGATAATGCAATCATTCTTTTTTCATCTTCATTAGAAAGTACCCAAACTGCTTTTATGTCTGGATTATCATCCACAATCTTAGAACCATTTTCATAGTCCATTGACATTAAGGCTGTTGCCCATCCATCTGCAATTATACATGTTTCAGAAATTACAGTAACTGATAATACATCTGTCTGAATAGGATAGCCTGTTTTGGGATTGATAGTATGACCCAGTACCATACCATCAGCATCGACAATATTTCGATAGTTTGCAGATGTTGCTACGGAACATTCATTGTTCTTCATAATTCCAAAAAATGGCTTTTGTTCTCTTGATACATCAGATGGCGGATTTTCTAATCCTATCGACCAAGTTTTATTCTTTTCATTGGTTCCAGACAATCTGATTTCTCCTCCTATTTCTACAAAAATATTATTATAACCAAGACTTTTAAGAGTACGATATACATTATCAACTCCATATCCCTTTGCAATAGAGTTTAAGTCCAATTTTGTTTTATGATTTTTCTTGATAAGTCTATCTTGATCACATTTAATATTTTGAAACCCAGTGTATGACAATACAGATTCAATACTATTCTTATCAGGAAAACCCATCATAGGATTTGGGCCAAAGCCCCATAATGACATTAAATCATAAACAGTAATATCAAACATACCATTGGTTTGATTAGAGATTCTAAGTGCATTTTCAACAACTTCAAAAAAAGGTTTTGAAACTTTGAAAGATTCTAAAGATTCCCATCGATTAAATTTTGAAATTTCACTACCAGGATCCCAAGTAGACATCTGTCTATTAATCTTAACTAAAACTGAATCAATAACATTTTTGATTTTAGTGTAGTTCAACTGTCCTGCATCACCCACAATTCTTACAGAATAATTAGTTCCCATGGTTTGATCTTGGACCACAAGTAGTGTTTTACTATTATCACAACCAAGAATTAATAACAAAAAACCCAACAAAAGTCGGGTTTTTTGTTCAATAATTATTTTTTGGAATCTAACC
>Ga0066836_10000348_pt1 | contig 21574 bp, 24 predicted proteins | sample ETNtaG_18_FD_71568 | JGI IMG/M metagenome (GOLD analysis project Ga0066836, IMG submission 71568) | Marine microbial and viral communities from oxygen minimum zone, Eastern Pacific Ocean - ETNP201302SV91 | ecosystem: Environmental > Aquatic > Marine > Oceanic | place: Pacific Ocean: Eastern... | reverse complement strand
CATTGGGGCTGTAGCTCAGCTGGGAGAGCGCATCGCTGGCAGCGATGAGGTCAGGGGTTCGATCCCCCTCAGCTCCACCAATACGAATTCATTGAATAAAGAAAAAGTTAGTATAAAAAAGAAGATTTAATTGTTTAAATATTTGATAACAAAAAAATCAATCAATTCCCAAAATATCTAGTGCGTCTCTATTGATTATTCCCTCAATTTCATCCTCAGGAATTTCTGGCAAATTATAGTCTTTAGCAAATTTTGATAAGTTTCTTAGATGAAAAATGCTATCTTTTGGATTTGTTACTGGCCAATCTGAAGCGAATAGTATTTTTTGAGTACAACCCCATTCATAGAATAATCTCATGCCTTGCCAAAAAGAATATGGTCTATAAAACTGAGCAGAAACGTCTGCCCATACATTCTTGTGTTTTCTAACTACTGATAAACAATCTGTCTGCCATGGATGCCCCAAGTGAGCTAAGATGATTTTTAGATCAGGAAAAGCCATCGCAATCTTATCTGTCGTTAAAGGATGTGTGTAAATAAGAGGAGCATCTGCCATAGGACTAGTTCCTTGGTGAAAAATAACTGGAATATTATCTTCTTGTAATCTTGAAAATAAATCGTACGCAGAAGAACTATTAGGATTAAAATCTTGATAATTGGGGCCCAATTTAATTCCTTTTATTCCCAAATCTCCTAAACATCTATCATATTCATCATTCCAATCTTCAGCATCTGGATGCAAGCTCATAAATGGAATTACTTTTTCTGGATATTTTTTTGAAATTATTGATGCTACATCATTTTGATTTACACCTTCTCCCCAATCTTTACCTGCACCAAATAACTCTCCTAAATCTCTATCAGTTTTTGGTCTAGAAGCAATTCCAAATAAAATAGATTTATCAACTATTTCCATATCATTCATATACTCTTCAACGCTATTGGTTAGCTTAATAGAATCTCCGGATCTCATCATTTCTTCTGTTATTATTTCGTTTTGTGGCACAGCTTCTTTATGTGTAGGAAGGTGTGTATGTACATCTACTATCATTATTATTTAGATTATTAATTTTATGTAATAATACTAATTTAATTATCTTTTAGAAAGGCAAAAATTATTTTCAAATAACATTGAATTCATATATTCATTCACTTATATTCAAAAAAAACGATAAATAATATGTCCGAAAAATATACCGACGAACTAGCCCAATCAGCAAACAAACACATGTATATAGGTATGATAAATGAATCTTCCTTAGAAAAAGAAGGAGGCCCTCTTATTATAAAAAGTTCAGAAGGTATTTACATAAATTCTGCAGATAATCAAAAATATATAGATGGAATAAGCGGTATGTATTTCAGAAATGCAGGTCATGGAAGAGAAGAAATAGCAAAAGCAATTTATGATCAAATTAGTACCGTCAGCATGAATGTTTACGCAGGAGTAACTCCAAAATCAGCTGAATTAGCAAAGAAACTTTCAGAAATTACTCCTGGAAGCCTAACTAAAACTTTTTTTTGCCAAGGTGGTTCAGAAGCAAATGAATCAAGTTTAAAGTTGGCTCAAGCTTATCATGTAAGGAATGGTGAAAAAGGCAGATTTAAAATTATTTCAAGAGACGGAAGCTATCATGGGTCTACTTATGGAACTATGTGGCTTGGAGGACATCCTGGATTTCCTAGAACAGATTATCAACCTGCTCCCAATAATCTTGTTCATGTTAGGCAACCAGATTTTTACAGGAAAAATCATAATAATGAAAATATTGAAGAATTTACAGATCACTGTATTAAAGAAATAGAAGAAAAGATCTTATTTAATGGCCCAGAATCGATCTCTTGTTTTTTGGGAGAACCTATATCGCAACCATTAGGAGGAGTTGTACCTCATGAAAGTTATTGGCCAAGAGTAAGAGAAATATGTAATAAATATGGAATCTTGCTAATTTTTGATGAAGTTATCACAGGGTTTGGTCGAATAGGTGAGTGGTTTGGTTCTGACTTTTTTAACGTAGAGCCTGATATTATGAGTTTTGCCAAAGGAATCACTAGCGGATATTTCCCTTTAGGAGGTTCTATTTCTAGTTCTAAAATAGCGACTGCATTTGATGGTGATTCATCAAATGCTTGGAGCCATATGTATACTTATTCTGCTCATCCAGGGGGAGCCGCAGCAGCACTTAAAAATTTAGAAATATTGGAAAAAGAAGATTTAATTAGCAATGCTAAGAATAGAGGAAAGCAACTTTTTGAAAGATTAGAAGAGATAAAAAATAAAAGCAGAATAGTAGGTGAAAATAGAGGTGTCGGCCTATTACAAGGACTAGAATTAGTAAAGGACAAAGAATCTAAAGAGCACTTTGATTCATCGCTAAAGATAAATCAAATTCTTACACAAAAATTGAAGGACAGAGGAATTTGGATAAGAGTTCCTGCTTTCATAATCCCAATCGCACCACCCTTGACGGTTACATCAGACGAAATTGAACATATTTGTTTATCAGTAGAAGAATCTTTAAAAGAGCTAGAAAAAGAATTAGCTTAGATGCTGTATACCCCCATCAACTATTATTGAAGATTAAAATGGCGGGGTTGAGAGAATGTTAATAACTTATTCTTGCCTTACCTCTCAACCCCATGTATTTTATAGCCAAAAACCCTACGGAAGCGGATTGCAAAATTCAAGAGCTAAAAAATACGGGAAATAAATTGAATTATTCTAATTGCTTTTCTACTTCTGCAACATCTTTATCACTCAAGATTCGAAATACCTTTGAAGAAGGGTCTTCAGCCGCAACTCCAGAAACTGCCTTTCTGCCATTCTTCATAGTAACTATTTTAGGTTGAGCAATATCTACCACCTTTTTTAATTTAACACTATAAGCTGTAAGCTTCATAAATACACCTCCAAATTGATATTTCATATCATTTAATAATTTGATAATTAAAGAGTAATTATTTAATCTAATCTTGTCAAGGAATCTTTTATATATATTTTATGATACATTATATCTTTTAATATAAGGCAGTAGGTCTTTAGGTATTTGGGTATATAATGTTAATAGATTTTAGAAGAAGGAAAAAAGATGTTTTTTTTCAATATAATACTTTTACCTATAAAATTAATTTTGCTCCCTGTAAAAATATTAATTAAAGCAATAATCCCAGGAAAATAGATAAAAGAAGCTTTTGATCAGCAAAGAGGACATTCGAATACCAATTATTTTTTTAGTTGCTGGATTGATATCTTTGATGATTTTCCATGCCTGGTTTTCGTCTTTTATTGGAGAGGATGAATGGAAAAAGCCTACTCCAATTCCAGAGAATCTAGAAAATATTTATATTTGGCCACAAGGAATGAATTACTTAGGCACTCCTGAGGTTGAAACAGTTGACCCGTTCAGACAAAAAGTGATTGATGATTATAAAAAAATTATGGAAAAAAGAAGAGATGTTTATAAGGATTGGAAATTAAATAATAAGTAAAATGTACATAATTATTGACATTTAGATTCAACTTTATTTAAATATTCTTATATATGAAAAGCAAAAACATAATTAATCTTTCTGATTTATGTGAAATCTGCAAAGCAAAAACTGTGAAACTTCATTGTAAGATTATTTGCAATAATTGTGGTTATATGAGAGATTGCTCAGACCCTTAATCAGATTATTTCAGATACAGGATATTCTCCATCTATCCATGTAGGTTCTTCATCTAAATGTTCCATCATTTTTTGAAAATATTCATTTTGTTCAGGTCGATTAGCATTATTGATATGGTCTTCTTTTGAATTAAACACAGCAACCCCAATCCAATCTTTTGATTTATCATCTGGAGTCATTAAAAACCATGCAATCATGCCAGAAGGGGTTTCATTTTGAGAAGTCATTTCTTCTAACAATGATTTCTCATGACCTTTTTTGACTTTTAAATTAAAAATCGTACCGTACATTATTTATCCTTTTTGAGCTAAGATTATATTTATAATACATTTTCAAGAAAGAATTAATAAGTCTATGAAAAAAATAATAATAACAAAAAGAGATAATTTAGAGGAAGAAATAAATTCAGGTGCAATGATAAGAATGGCAGGTGTTTCTGAAAATCTAAGCAAAGCTGAAAACATACATATGGCAATTGCAAGCATTCCAAAAGATAGATGTTCAACTACTCATTTTCATACCAATTGTGAATCTGCAATTTATGTTTTATCAGGGAATGGAATATTTCTACATGGAGACAACTTAGAAATAGAAGAAGAGATATCAGAAGGTGATTTTATTTTTGTCCCTGATGGAGCCCTACACCAACCTATCAACACAGGAAAGGAAGATTTAAAGTTAATCGTAGCTAGAAACACTCCTGTTGAAATTGTAAAAGAATCGCCAGATTTAGGCAGAAAAGACTGTTAGAATCCGTCTTTTTTTATACAATATAAAAAAACACATAAAGACTGAATAAAAATGAATAAAATCCTTCCTGATATATTAAACTCTGGCAAAGATAAAGATACGGCTATAACAATCCCTGATAAAGAAAAAATAAATTATTTAGAATTGAAGCATCTTGTAAAAGATACCTCTGAGAAGTTAGTTTCATTTGGAACTCAAAAAGAGAAACCAATAGTTATAGTATTAAGAAACAATGCTGAATTTATAATAAGTTTTTTATCAGTGACAAATACAAGCGCAATAGCTGCCCCTCTAAATCCTGAATTTACTGAAGAAGAGTTTGATTTTTACTTGGATGACATTAATCCTTCAATGGTTATAACCTCAGAAGGCCATAGTGTAATAAAGAAAGCTGAAGAAAAAAATATTCCTGTATCCATAGTTTCATTTAATAATGGTTCTTTAAAAATGGATTTCAACTCAAAAGAAATAACAGAAAAGAATTCAACCTCTCCTAACGAAAACAATTCTTGTCTTTTTCTTCATACATCAGGAACTACAAGTAGGCCAAAAGGGGTTCCTTTAAAACATAAAAATTTACTAAAATCTCTAAAAAATATAGTTGATACATATCAATTAAACAATGATGATATTGCTTTGGTAGTTATGCCATTGTTTCATGTGCATGGGCTTATTGGAGTAGCATTATCAACTTTAGCAAGTGGTGGAGAGATTGTGATACCAGAAAAATTCTCAGCAGGTGCATTTTGGGGACTACAAGAAAGCAATAATGCAACTTGGTATTCAGCAGTCCCAACGATTCACCAAATTTTACTTATAAGAGCTGAGCAAGACAATGCCCCCAAAAAATCTTTTAGATTTATTAGGTCATGTTCTGCCGCATTAGCCCCATCTGTTTTAAATGACTTAGAAAAAAGGTTTGGTGCGCCTGTCCTTGAAGCTTATGGAATGACAGAAGCTTCTCATCAAATGAGTTCAAATCCCATGCCCCCTGAAAAAAGAAAAGCGGGTAGTGTTGGTAAACCTACAGGTGTAAAAATAAATATCATGTCAATGGAAACCCTTGGAAGTATGCTTGATGATAATCAGGTAGGAGAGGTAGTGATTCAAGGTGAAAATGTAACTAGCGGTTATCATAACAATGAAGAAGCCAATAAAGAATCTTACATTGATGGTTGGTTTAGAACAGGAGACCAAGGTTTCTTAGATGAAGACGGTTACTTAAATCTAACTGGAAGAATAAAAGAACTGATTAATCGAGGGGGAGAAAAAATATCTCCTCTAGAGGTAGACGCTGTGCTTTTAAATCATCCAAGTGTAAACGAAGCTGTTTGCTTTGCATCTTCAGATGAAAAGTACGGAGAAGTAGTTCATGCTGCATTAGTAATAAACTCTGATGTTTCTGATAAAGAGATTCAGGACTTTTGTTCTAAATCTTTAGCTGCTTTCAAAATACCAGAAAAAATATATTTTGCTGACGAATTGCCAAGAACTGCTACTGGAAAAATTCAAAGAAGAAATGTCGCAAAGTTTTTTGCTGATTGATACCATTTTAAAAAATAATTCAGGAGTAGAAGCATGAACATCAATATGAAAGGCAAAAAGATAATTGTAACTGGAGGGTCAACAGGTATAGGCAGAGAAGTAGTAAAAATTTTCGCAGAGAATGAGGCAAAGGTTGCTATTTTTGATGTTAACAATGAAGAAGGCATGAGTCTGACTAGCGACTTGAACAAAAAAAACCTTGATATCAGGTATTGGAATGTCGATGTAAGAGATTCAAATCAGGTTTCAGGTGGTGTTTTGGCAGCTACTCAATGGCTTAAAGGTATAGACATACTTATAAATTTAGCAGGAGTTTTGCAAGGAGCATCTCTAGAATTAGACGAATTTCCTGATGAGATTTGGGACTCTGTAATAAGCATTAATCTTACTGGAAGTTACTTAATGAGTAAGCATGTCGGGTCATTAATGCAAAAACAAAAAAGCGGGACTATAATTTTAACTAGTTCAGGAGCAGGTGTTTTAGGAAGCTCTTCTTCTTTTGCATACGGTTCTTCAAAGGGCGGTGTTCATGGACTCGCTTTAGTTTTAGAAGACAAATTATCTAAATATGGCATCAGAGTTCATGATATATTACCTGGATCCGTAAATACTCCATTAAAAAATTCTCAAATAGAGACTACTAGAGATATAACAGGAAATAAAGAAGAGTATTCAGACACAAAAAAAATTTTAGCAGATCCTAAAGGTGTCGCAAATATTATATATTTTATGTGTTCTGATGAAGCTTCTATATTGCGAGGATCAGTTAGAACAGCATGACTGTAAGTTTGTCTAAATTTAAAGGAATAGCTTTTGACCTAGATGATACTTTGATAGATAGAAAAAAAGCTTTTGATAAATTATGCATAAGGTTATGCAATGACTTTGATTGTTTCAGCTTTTTTACTAAAGAAGAAGCTATTGAATATTTTTGGAGCCTTAATTCCTATAATGACTTTGATATTAAGCACGCACTCTTTCAAATAAGAAAAAGGTTCCTTGAATTTAATCTAAATTATGAAGAATTTTATAACTACTACTATAGAAACATGTCTCAATTGGTTACGGCTTATGAAGGTGTTTCTGAATTTCTAGATAAATTGATAGAGAAAAAAATAAATTTTGGAATAGTAACAAACGGAAATCATTATCAATATGAAAAAATCAAAAATACTGGATTAGAAAACAAATATAATTTCGTAATTGCATCTGAAATATTTGGGCACTCTAAACCAAATAAGGAAATTTTCTTAGAAACATTGAGACAACTAAATTTAACATTAAAAGAAGTTGAAAATGTAGCTTTTATAGGCGACAATCCTTATACAGATATAATTGGAGCTCAATCAATAGGACTAAAAACTATTTGGATAAGTATGGGGAGAAAATATCCAAAAGATTTGAAGCCTCCAGATTATATAGTAAAAAATTTTAAAGAATTAGAGATATAGAAAGTTGGATTTATGAAACCTCAAGATATAAAGAATAAGTTAAATGAAGGTGGCAGAGTATTTGGAACAATGATTAATTTTATAGAAGGAGCTAGATGGGCTCCTGCATTTTCTTCTAAAGCTCTGGATTATGTAATTATTGATTCTGAACATGGTTCCTACTCCAGAGGAGAAATAGCTAGCATGGTATCAGCAGGTCAAGGGGTAGGATTGACTGTAATTGTTAGAGTGGCGGACCCCGATCCTACACTTGTAGCGATAGCTCTTGATGCTAAAGCTGACGGAGTATTAGTTCCGTATTGTGAAGATGCAGAAATTATTCAAAGATGTGCTTGGAAAACTTATTTACATCCACTAAAAGGAAAGGCTTTTGAAGATGTGTTGAAATCTGGTAAATTTCCTAGTGAGAAAACAAAGAAATATCTAGACAACAAAAATGGTCACAAAATCTTCATTGCGGGAATTGAAAGTATTACAGCAGTCAATAATTTGGATAATTTAATTGAAAAAGGACCAATTGATGGTGTTTTTGTCGGGCCGAATGACCTTTCAACATCTATGGGCATTCCTGATGAACTTGAAAATAAAGAATACATTGATGCACTATCAAAAATAATTAAAATATCAGAATCACACAATATCCCCGTAATGGTTCATGGATTTTCAGAAGAAAGAACCCTTAAAACAATGGAATTAGGTGCTAGGTTTGTTCTTCATACTTCTGATGGAGGAATGATAACTCAAACAATTGATAGAGAGTTCAATTCAATTAGAGATGAAAAGGTCGAAAACACTGAGAGTGAAGCAATTTAAATTAATTTAGCTCAAATTTAGCAAAAGCCTCTGCATAAGAAGTGTTGCAGATTTTTCCTATATCTTCTCTTCTTTTTGTCATGTACTCTTTAGCTCTCTTGGGGTCTGGAATTTGGCTTGTGTGTGCTTGAAGAGCTTTAATTGCAGTCTCTAAATCAGTTTTTTCTATTGGGTTAAAAAACCAATTTTCGTTACTTCCCGAACCAATATTAAACATATTTATCCAAACTTGCCTAACTTTATGAGGTTCAAGTCCTTCTTCAAGCAATTCTGGAAAAGTTAGATGGTCTCGTGCACTAGGAAAAACAGCTGACAAAGCTGCTTCTCCAGCAGCAAAATGATCTGGATGTCCCAGATAAGATCCATTTATCAGGTCTCTATTTGGATTAGTTGTTATCAATATTGAAGGTTTATATTTTCTTATTTCTCGAGAAATATCACGGCGTAAATCCAATGTGGGTTCTAAATATCCATCTGGATATCCTAAAAATTCAATTGCCTTTAATCCTAGTATTTTTCCAGCATTTTTTTGTTCTTTCTCTCTTATATTAGATAATTCTTTATTAGAAATAGATCTGTCTTCTGTGCCTTTTGAACCATCAGTGCAAAGTACATATACTACATCCCATCCAAGCCTCGTCCATTTTGCTACTGATGCTGAGCATCCCCATTCAGCATCATCAGGATGTGCGGTAACTACCATAGCTGTTTTATCAAGATTTTTGCTCAAATTAACCTCCATAACATTCACTTCCAATATAATGATAAATATATAAAAAAAATTAAAATAGAGCTAATGGAAACATATTTAACTTTTGGTAAAGGTTCAGACTTAATTCTTGGACATGGTATGGCTCAAAATAAAGAACTATGGATTAAAAATGGATGGGTAGAAGAACTATCAAAAATAAGAAGAGTTCATTTATTTGATTTTTCAGGACACGGAGAAAAAGCGAATCTTAATAATAAAAAATTTTCAGTAACTGATATGGCTCAAAACATTAATGAAATTAGTAATGATCTAGATTGTAAGAAATTTGACTATATTGGATTTTCTATGGGTGCACGAGCTGGGTTTGAAGCAGCTTCAAAAAATATTAAATTAGATAAATTGATTTCTTTAGGAATGCACCCTGGGTCACCAAAATTAGAGGAAAAAAGATTTATAAAACGCTCTAATGCAATGAAAAATCTTGGAAAAAAAACAGGGGATTCTAAATATTTGATTTATAGCAAAATTTTTGAAAAAGCCTTACATTGGCAAGGAGCAATAGATTCTATAAAGTGGGAAAAAAACAAACATTTTATTATTATGGGTGAAAAAGATGATAACTATAATTTAACTAAGTCTTTATTAAAGGATATAGGCGTAGAAATTTTACATACACTCAAAGAAATTAATCATAAAAATACATTTGATGAGCCTAAGCATTCATTGAATGCTATAATTAACTTTTTACAGGACAGGAGATAATCATTAAACCTAAAGTTTCAGTAATAATGGGCAGCAAAACTGACCTTGATACCATGAATTTAGCATCTGAGGTTTTGAGAGAACTTGAGATTAGCCATGAAACAAAAATAATTTCTGCACATAGAACACCTGATTTAATGTATGATTTTGCTAAAAATGCAAAGGCAAGAGGAGTAAAAGTTATTATTGCAGGAGCTGGAGGTGCTGCTCATTTGCCAGGAATGGTTGCATCAATAACAGAGCTTCCTGTTATTGGCGTTCCTATAAAATCTTCTACTCTTAATGGAATAGATTCATTGCTTTCCATAGTTCAAATGCCAAAAGGTGTCCCTGTTGCTACCGTAGCTATAGGTGAACATGGTGCAGAAAATTCAGCATTAATTGCGGCTAAAATTTTAGCTATTAATGATAAAAAAATAGAAAAGAAACTTAGAGATAAAATATCTAAAACTAGTAGATCTATCATAAAAGATAGTGAAATAGGCTCTTGGCCATAATTTATTCATCATGAAAAAAAAATCTGTAGGTATACTTGGTGGAGGTCAACTCTGTCAAATGCTAGCTGAGTATCTAGTAAAAGACAATAAAACTGTATTTTTTATTGATCCATCTCCCTCGCCTCCGGCAAAGACTACTAAATCTATACATATACAAAAAGATTACGAAGACACAAATGCATTGGATCTATTAATAGATAATTGTGATGTAATTACATATGAGTTTGAAAACATCCCTTTAAAATGCCTAGATTATTTAGATGGAAAAATACAAATATTACCAAGTAAATTTATCCTTTCAATTTCTCAAAATAGGCTCAATGAAAAAAATAATTTTATCAAATGTAACATAAATACTCCAAAGTTTATTAGTTATAGTAAAAAATCAGACCTAAAAAAAGAATTGAAAAATTCAAAAATAAAATTACCTGTCATAATAAAAACCAACACTTTGGGTTATGATGGCAAAGGCCAATACCATCTAGACTCTATAGACAAAATTATTAAAACAAGCAAAAAATTGGATAGCAAAACTAATTATATTATTGAAGAAAAGATAAAATTCAAAAAAGAATTTTCAGTTATTATTGGAAGAAATAATCTTAAAGAGATATTTTATTTTGACCCTATAGAAAATATTCATAAAAATGGAATCTTAGATATTTCTATTTCTCCAGCTCGTCTAAACCCATATATAAAAAAAAGCGCTATTGATTTAGCAAAAAATTTTATAAAAAATATCAATCTCACAGGAATAGTGGCAATAGAAATGTTTTTAGATGAAAAAAATAATATTTTGTTCAATGAGATTGCACCACGGCCTCATAATTCAGGACATTTAACAAGAGAAGCGTATTCAATATCTCAATTCGGAGTGCTTGGAAATATATTGACAGATAAAAAATTTGAAAGCCCTAAGATAAAAAATCAAGCTATCATGAAAAATATCTTAGGAGATTTTTTTGAAAAACAAGATAATGAAAAAATAATTAAAGAAATTTCTAATTTACCTAATCATTTTGTAAAACTCTACAATAAAGAACAAGCCAAACCAGGAAGAAAAATGGGGCATATTACAATAATTACTGACGATATAGAAAATTCTATTGTTAAAATTAATGAATTAATCGACTAGAATGGTGTAAAAATCTAAATAACTGAGGAATGGAATGGAAAAAGAATTAAAAGGAAAAGTTGCAATAGTAACGGGAGCCGGAAGACTTAGAGGGATAGGTAGAGCCGCAGCTATAGCATTAGCTAAGCTTGGAGCCGATGTAGTAGTTACAGGAACAGGAAGAAGCCCTGAAAGTTATCCTGAAGATGAAAAGGCTATAGGATGGAAAGATATTGAAAGTGTCGCAGATTTAGTACGAGCTGAAGGAACCAAAGCTTTACCTTTAGTAGTAGATGTTACTAATGAGGGTCATGTAAAAAATATGATTAATCAAACTATTGATAAATTTGGAAGAATTGATATTTTAATCAACAATGCAGCATATGCTCGAGCAGAAGATAGAGTCCCAATTGTAGAATTAGACGAAAAGGTCTTTCAAAAAGTTGTAGACATTAAACTCACTGGAACTTTCCTTTGTTCAAAAGGAGTAGTTGAGCAGATGATAAAACAAGGAGATGGTGGAAAAATTGTCAATATATCTTCAACTGCAGGAAAAAAAGGATCCGCTAATTTTCTAGCGTATAATGCTGGCAATTTTGGTGTTGTAGGTATGACCCAATCCTTAGCAAGAGAACTAGGAGAACATAAAATAAATGTAAATGCAGTTTGTCCAGGTGCAGTGGATACCTCAAGGATGGATGTAGTAAGAGATGATTGGGATAAAATGGCAGCAAACACGCCTATCGGACGAAACGGGACCGATAAAGAAGTAGGAGATTTTTGTGCATACTTATGTACTGAAGCCGCTTCTTGGATTCACGGGCAATCCATTAATCAAAACGGTGGATCGGTAATGGAACATTAAGAAAATTAAATATCTGAGGAAGTTATGAAAAGAGAATTGGATGGAAAGGTAGCTATAGTAACAGGAGCTGGTAGACTCCGAGGTATTGGCAGGGCATCCGCTGTAATGCTGGCTTCTATGGGTGCAAACGTAGTGGTTACAGGAACAGGACGGAATCCAGAAAGTTTTCCTGAGGATGAAAAAGCTATAGGTTGGAAAGACATTGAATCAACAGCCGAACAGATAAGAGAAAATGGATCAAAGGCCAAAACTCTTATTGTGGACATAGCAAATGAGCAAGATGTTGAAAATATGATAAAAGAAACAATTGGTGAATTTGGAAGAGTCGATATTTTAGTTAACAATGCTGCTCCTCCTTATGGAGAAGATAGGGTCCCGGTCGTCGAAGTAGACGATGAAATTTTCAAAAAAGTAATTTTTGTTAAACTTTATGGTTCTTATCTTTGTTCAAAAGCTGTAGCTAAAAAAATGATTGAGCAAAAAGAAGGAGGAAGGATAATCAACCTTTCTTCATCAGCAGGCAAGGAAGGTAATGCCCGCATGGCTGCATACAATGCTGCTAATTTTGGATTAGAAGGCTTTTCTCAATCTTTAGCAAAAGAATTAGCGCTAAACAAAATAACCGTAAACTGTGTTTGTCCTGGTCAAACAGAAACTTCTCGTTTAGATCCTTTAGGAAGAGGGGCACTATGGAAGAGCAAAGAAGAAAGTATTCCTATGGGAAGGTCGGGAACTGATGAAGAAGTTGCGGACCTTATAGGGTTCTTAGCTTCAGATAAAGCTAGGTTTATTACGGGTCAAGCAATAAATATAAATGGTGGTTCAATTACATCAAGATAATATAATTAATTGTCACTAAAAATAAAAAAAACTCTCCTCAAGAAATCTCTAATTATTTGACAGGTACTCAAAATATTTTAAAATAGGAAATGTGTAATTATTTAACTATGATTCATGAATCTAGTGATTTATGAAAATTATAGAAAATATTAATGCATTAATATGAAATAGGAAGGAATGATTAAGTGGCACTTAAATTAAAACCATTAGGAGATAGAATTATCATAGAACCAACCGAGGAAGATGACTCTAAAAGCTCTGGGGGGATTATTATTCCTGACACTGCTAAAGAAAAACCTCAAAAAGGCAAGGTTGTTGCAGCAGGAGCTGGAAGAATAAATGACGATGGCAAAACAATTGCTCTAACCGTAAAAAACGGAGATGAGGTAATTTATTCAAAATACGCAGGAACAGAATATTCAGAAAATGGAAAAGAATATTTGATAGTTAGAGAAAGCGATATTTTAGCTATTGTTGGATAAGAAAAAAATATCATTAAATATAAATTAGTTAACGGAGAGAAAATATGCCGGCAAAAGATTTAAAATTTGGAGCAGACGCAAGGTCTAGATTAAAAAGCGGAATAGATATTCTTGCAGATACAGTAAAGGTAACATTGGGTCCTAGGGGAAGGAACATCATTGTAGACAAAAAATTTGGCCCTCCTCAAGTGAACTCTGATGGTGTTACTATAGCAAAAGAAATCGACTTAGAAGATTCTTTTGAAAACATGGGAGCTCAATTATTAAAAGAAGCTTCTAAAAACACAAATGATGATGCCGGGGATGGTACCACAACAAGTACAGTTTTAGCTCAAGCTATAATAGCAGAAGGATTTAAAGTTGTAGCTGCTGGAGCAGACCCAATGGCAATAAAAAGAGGGATTGATAAAGCTATACAAAGTGTTAGAGATTCAATATCAAGTCAATCAACTCCTGTTTCTGGAAAAGATCAAATTGCTAGTGTAGCCACACTTTCATCACATGATGATGTCATGGGTACGCTAATTGCAGACGTAATGGATAAAGTTGGAAAAGATGGTGTAATAACTGTAGATGAATCCAAAACTCTTGACTATGAAACGGATTTCGTTGAGGGAATGCAAATTGACAGAGGTTTCTTATCTCCATATTTTGTAACAGCTGCAGACACTCAAGAAGCTGTTTTGGAGAATCCTTACATTCTTATTACTGATGGAAAGATATCTGCTGTTTCTGACCTTGTACCAGTTCTAGAAAAAGTATTACAAGCCAAAAAACCAATGCTAGTTATTGCTGAGGACGTCGAAGGAGAAGCTTTGGCAACTCTTGTAGTAAACAAGCTAAGAGGCACTATAAATATTGCTGCAGTTAAAGCTCCAGGGTTCGGTGACAGAAGAAAAGCCATGCTGCAAGATATAGCAATATTAACTGGTGGTAACGTCATTTCAGAAGAAATTGGAAGAAAGCTTGACTCTGCAACATTAGAAGACCTTGGAAAATGTGCTCGAGTGGTTGTAAAAAAAGACGATACTACATTTGTTGATGGAGAAGGGGCAAAAAGTGAAATAGAAGGAAGAATGAAAGAAATTGGAAGCCAAATAGAAGAAACTACGTCAGATTATGACAGAGAAAAGCTTCAAGAAAGGCTAGCAAAGCTATCAGGTGGAGTAGCAATTTTAAGAGTTGGTGCTGCAACAGAGATAGAAATGAAAGAGAAAAAGCAAAGAGTGGAAGATGCTCTTTCTGCAACTAGAGCTGCAGTAGAATCAGGTATTGTGCCTGGAGGAGGAACTGTTCTTATAAAAGCATCCACTGCACTTGCATCTTTAAAACTTAAAGACCCAGATGAACAAACAGGAGTAGAAATACTTAAAAAGGCTCTACTTGAACCAATTAGAGTTATAGCAGAAAACTCAGGTTTTGAAGGGGCTGTAATTTTAGAAAAAGTTTCTACAAGTAAACAAGAAAATTATGGATTTGATGCTCAATCAGATAAATACGGAAACATGATTACTATGGGAATCGTTGACCCTGCAAAAGTTACTAGAGCTGCAGTAGAAAATGCTGCTTCTGTAGCAGGAATGATTCTTACAACTGAAGCGTTGATTACAGACGTTCCAGAGCCTGAATCTCCAATGCCAGGTGGAATGCCTGGAGGAGGAATGGGTGGTATGGATATGGGAATGTAAGAAAAAAAGGTCCTATAATTAAAAAGAGCCACTCTAAAAAGTGGCTCTTTTTAATTAATTATTCAAACTTTCATAAAGCTTCGTCAAAGATTCAATCCACGCTTTTTGAACATCAGGATTCCAAGAAGGATCAAATTCTGGGTACTTATCTAAAATAATCTTAACTATATTTGTATTTTTTTCAATTGAATTTTTTTTGGTTAATATATTTGCGGAATTTGATTTTATTGAAGATTTTGACTTTTCAACAGAAGCTGGTTTATTGTTATGTCTTCTAGCCAATATATGGCTAGAAAGAGTTATGTCAGAAAATTTTGATGCTTGTATAAAAAAAGATTCACATTTAACCAAAACCCCTTCTTTGGTTCCAAATTGTCTAAAAGCTTCTCTAAACTGAGATTTTGTGGCGTTTTCTAAATCTAATTCAAAAATATGGCTATAAAATTTATATAAAATTTTCCTAAATATTTTTTTCTGTAAAATAATATCTTTTGATGCCAAATTGATAAAATCTTCACTTGGAATTCCATCAGAATCTACCAATTCAAAAAATTTTATTGCTGTCATTAATTGAGTTCCGTTTGAACCTGAAAATCTATTCAACCAAATACTCCTATCAATTCTGCTAGGCATTCCTTCTGATAAAAATTCCAAAAAAGTTTGGAATGTTTTGAAAGCAACATATGGGGGAATATTATTTTTTATTATTTTCATCTAACCAAGTTCAATTCAATGTTATATATGACATTATATGGAAAAAATTCCAAACAAAAAGCCTTTTAAGAATCATAATTTCCCAGCAAGGACAATTTTTGAAATTAGAATTTGGAATCCCGAAAATTAAAGTATATAAAAACGAATCAGGGGTAATTATGAAAATAGATTTAAATGATATAAAGATACAGCCAGAGCATCCTGTATTTAAATATAAGCCTGTAAAGGCTTTGCTTAACAAAAGGAACTCTTCTCAACAAAAACCTGTTGTAATAAAAAATAAGAATGAATACCTGCTTTATAGTGGTGAAAAAATATTTAGAACTGCAAAAAATGCAAATAAATCAAAAATTGAATGTAACGTAAAGGAAAAAATCGAGGATATACATTCAGTAAACTTATCAGAAATTTACTTTTCTGGATTAAAAACTCCCACAAATATTGCAAAGGATTTTATTGAATTTCGGAAGATTAATAAAATATCTCAACAAGAACTTAGCAGAAGGACAGGTATAACTCCTGGAACAATTCACCATTATGAATCACTAATAAAAAAACTAAGTAGTAAATTATTAGCATTCTTAGATAAAGGAGATTTAACATTCAAAGAGGCAAGATGTATAGCAGATATTGATGATATTCATTTACAAAATAAAATTGCAGAACCTTTTGTTTCTGGAGAAATTTCGAGTGTTTATGTTGAAAAAATAATAGGCAATATCAAAAAAAACCCCAAAACTGAGATAGATAAAATAATCAATTCAGTAATAAATGGAAAAGAAATAAAACCTCAAAGAAAAAATGAACATGAAAATAAAACAATTATAGAGGAAGAAAAAAATCTATCTATTGAAGAAAAAATTCTACACTTTGCAATAGAATTAGATTCTGTAAAAGAAGAAGAAATTCCTGAATATAGAAGGTTAAGGGTGATTTCTACTTTAAAAATTTTAGATTCTAAAATAAAATCAACATTAAATCATATGAATAGCACTTTTATAGAAAAAACAAAAGTGCATACAAATAGTAAATAATGAGGGAAAAATGCTTGAAAGATTTCATGTTTCGGATGAAGATGCAGTAAGAATAGACCATAAAAAGATGCACTCAGTAACAAAGCAAATTTTTTCAAAAATGGGGCTTTCTAATGAGGATGCTGAGCTTTCAGCTGATGTGCTAATATATGCAGACTTAAATGGTGTAGATACACACGGTGTATCTAATATGCTTAGGTCATATGTAAGAATGTACCAACTTGATAAAGTGAATCCAAGGCCAAATATAAAAGTGGTCAAAGAATCTGTTGCTACTGCTGCATTAGATGGAGACAATGGACTAGGAGTGCATACCGCACCTTTTGCTATGAAAATGGCTATAGAAAAAGCTAAAGATAGCGGAGTAGGTATTGTAACCCTAAATAACGCAGGTCATTTAGGGGCAGCAGGGTTTCATGCAAAACTAGCTGTTGACGCCGATATGATTGGTGTGTGTATGAGTGGAGGAGGAGGCTTTGCAATGTTACCCACTTTTGGTGCAGAGCCAAGATTTGGAACACAACCAATTGCATGGGCTGCTCCAGCAAATAAGGAGGCTTATTTTATGTTTGATGCCGCTATGACTCAAGTAGCTGGTAATAAAATAAAACTATTAGAAAGATTAGAAACGCCTTTAGCTCCAAATTGGATCGCAAATGAAGATGGATCCCCTATAGATCAAGAAAAATTATTAACAAATGAAAATTTTCACGAGGACGGAAGAATGAAAGATTTGCATATGCTTCCTCTTGGTGGAGATAGAGAAAATGGTTCACACAAAGGTTATGGGTTTGCAGCAATTGTAGATATTATGTGCTCTATGCTTGGAGGAGCACAAGCAGGATTCCTTGGAGGAAGCGGACATTACTTTGCAGCTTATAATATAGATTCATTTAGTGATACTAATTTATTTAAACAAAATATCGATGACTTCCTTAGAGGACTTAGAGAAACTCCTCCTGCGCCTGGTCATAAAAGAGTCTTATATCCAGGTTTAGCAGAGTATGAATCAAGAATAGAAAGAAGTAAAAACGGAATCCCTTATCACCCTGAAGTAATAGAATGGTTTGAATCAATAACCTCAGAGTTAGAAATTACACTTGAATGGTAAATTAGAAATGAATTGCTTCGTTATTAGTATTAGCAGCAGCTTCTTTTATTACTTCTGAAAGTGTCGGGTGAGCATGAGTCAATCTGTGAAGTTCTTCATTTGTACCTTCTAAATACTTTAACATCCCTATTTCACCAATCATTTCTGTAGCCTCAGCCCCAATAATATGTGCTCCTAAAATTTCACCTGTATCAGAATCTGAAATTACTTTAGCAAAACCATTAGAATTATTTATTGCTATTGATTTTCCAGCAACTTGAAACGGAACTTTACCAATTGAGTAATTTAATTTTTGTTCTTTTGCCTGTTCTTCAGTAATCCCTATACTTGCTATTTGAGGAGAACAATATGTGCACCTAGGCATATCAATATAATTAGAAATACCTTCGACTTCTTTTCCTGCTATAACTTCTGAAGCAACAATGCCTTGATCAAAAGCAACATGTGCTAAAGGTAATTTTCCTGTTACATCTCCTATTGCAAACACCCCATTAACATTAGTTTTCATGAATTCATCCACAACAATAAAGCCATTTTTGTCCAGTTCAAGACCTACTTCATCTAAGCCTAGTCCATCAGTATTCGGTTGGATTCCAACGCCTAGCATAACTTTATCAAAGTCTTGAGAAAAGGATTCTCCCTGTGAATCATATTGCAATGTAACTGAATTTTTGTTTTTCTTAACATTTTTTATATTTGCGGTAGTAAATGCATTTATTCCTTGCTTTTTAAACTGCCTTTCAAGTTCTTTTGATATTTCTGAATCTTCTTTTGGAACCAATCTATCCATAATTTCTAAAAGTGATACTTCAACCCCATAGGCATTAAAAAAATAAGCAAATTCACACCCAATCGCAGATGCCCCTATAATTGCAATAGATTTGGGTTTTGTTTTTAATTCTAAGGCCTGCCTTGAAGTAATAATTAGTTCTTTATCAATTTCTAAATTAGGTAAAGACCTAGGCCTTGCGCCAGTTGCAATAATTATATTATTTCCAACAATAATCTCATTCCCTACTTCAATTGTTGATGATGACAATAATTTTGCTGTCCCCATTATTAGCTCTATATTATTTTTTTTAATTAAATAAGCAATTCCTTGGGTTAATTTTGATGAGACTTTTCTAGATCGATCTATTGCTTTGGAGATATCTGCTTTAAATTCTTTGAATGAAAATCCCCATTCATCAGGATTTTTCATTTCATTTAATAATTCTGCATTTTTCAATAAAGATTTTGATGGAATGCAGCCCCAATTTAAACAAACTCCCCCCAAGCCACCAATACCTGTACCATCATCTTTTTCGATTAAACATACCTTCAAACCTAATTGTGAAGCTCTTATAGCGGCGTGATACCCCCCTGGACCTGCTCCTATAACAATTAAATCAAAATTTTTTTCTGACATATTTGCTCTTCCTCAAAATATTTATATATTAAATTATTCTACTCTAAAGAAATCATAAAGCTTTAATAGAATAACCCCAAAAATCAGCCCAAAAATAAAAAATATAAATGTTACTAATGCAACTAGTAATATAATGGGGATTGGATTTGCAGGACAAGTTACACTAATGGGACATATAAAAATCAAAGTAATTGATGAATATATTATTGAAAAAATAAACCCAAAATTAGTAAAAATTAATGTTGAGTAAAAAACAGTTCTAGGTAGTTTTCTAAAATTTAACATATTTTTTATAAGTAAATATTTTTAAAATACTATATAAATATACCATCGTAAAACATTTATATGAAAAAAATTCTTAATTCATTTTCAGGCTTATCTCTAGTAATAGGCTTGTCTTTAGGGCACGGAATAAAACATTTTGGTCAAGGAGCCTTGACAGTTATTGGTCCGTTATTAAAGGCGTCTTTAAACTTAACTGATGTCTCATATGCCCTGATTTTTTCAGCAATGAACGTTTCAAGTGGTCTATCTAATATACCTGCTGGTATTTTATCTGACATGTATAGAAAAAAAATTGCTTGGTTGTTAGCAATTTCAATGTTCACAATTTCTTTAGGTTATTTAATTATTGGGATATCCAATGTTTATTTTCTTATACTAATAGCTGTAATATTGATTGGGTTTGGTACGAGTTTTTGGCATGCTCCAGCATTTGGAACGTTAGCTGCTAGATATCCAGAAAGAAAAGGGTTTGCACTATCTATGCACTTAACTGGAGCACAAATAGGTAATACTATTGGGCCTCCAATAATTGGAGGTTTGATTTCAGGAATAACTTTGGGTTCAATAATTAAGTTTTCTGGATTTGGATGGGAAAAAGTATCTATATTTCTAGTAATACCGATGATAACAACAGGATTTTTGGTCCTTGCTTTGTTTAAATCTGCAGGATCTGAATCTGATTCGAACTGGTCATTTCAAGAATATTTGCAAAGAACAAAAACTCTAATTAGAGACAAAATAATTTTAGGATTGATTATACTTGGAGCAATAAGGGCCGGCATCCATACATCTTTTCAGTTATGGCTAGCTGTGTATTTAAAAGAAGATTTAGGCTATTCTGCATGGGTTATAGGATGGCATATTGCTTTGATTACTGCTGCTGGAATCATTTCTACTCCTATTATGGGCATTTTTTCTGATAAATATGGTAGAAAACCCGTTATACAAATTTCAATGAGCCTTATGGCTATTTATTTATTTTTGTTTTTGTTTTTTGACGAAGGGCTCGGTTTAATCGTTCTTATAGGATTGTTGGGTATGTTTTTTTTCTCTGTGATGCCTATAGTAACTGCTGCAACAATGGACAGAGTTCCTAAAGGAAGTGAAGGAAGCGGAACTGCGCTAAATTTTATTGGAATGTCATTAATCGGCTTTATGTCTCCTGTTGTTTCTGGTGTAATATATTCAAAATATAATTTTGAAGGAATTTCTATTTTTTCAGGAACTCTCGCTATAGCAGGAATTTTATTATGCACTTTTTTACCTATGAAAAAAGTTAATTAACATTTGACAAAAATTTTTCTGAATGAATTGATGATTGTGTAATAGTTTGAATATATTTTTTTGTTACTTCTTTTATTTTTTGTAGATTTTTTATTTGAAAATTAGAAGACTTTACATTACTCCACTCATTGTCTATTAAAAATCTCATTGCCTTAATTGAGTTTTTATCAACATAAATATAATTATCTGTATCAGTAGAAAATTTCTTTTCAACCAATCCTCCGTTTGCAGAAGAAAATAAATGATCTCCTTCAATTAAGGTGTTTCCACTTATTTGACAATTATAAAGATCAGGCAAAAAACCTGCTAAAGAAAGTAAATTTAATTCAAACCATCTCATTAGTAGGTCATTATTAACAGTCTTTGTTAATTGATCCAACGTGAATGACAAATGGTAATATATATCGTTGTTTGGATCATTTTCAACAGAAAATTTTTCTGCTAATTCTAACAAGTAAAAACCTATGGAAATTAAAATAAGGTCAATTTTTATTGATCCATAATTTTCAATCATCTCTACCTGAGATAAATTACTAAGATTTTCACCAAT
>Ga0066836_10000345_pt1 | contig 21727 bp, 20 predicted proteins | sample ETNtaG_18_FD_71568 | JGI IMG/M metagenome (GOLD analysis project Ga0066836, IMG submission 71568) | Marine microbial and viral communities from oxygen minimum zone, Eastern Pacific Ocean - ETNP201302SV91 | ecosystem: Environmental > Aquatic > Marine > Oceanic | place: Pacific Ocean: Eastern... | reverse complement strand
CGGAGTCTTCTAATTTTTCTGCCCATTTCCTTAGTGCTTCAGCCTGAAGTGCCCTTCCGTATGAGTAAGAAAGTTGCCAAGGATGTTCGGTATTCATTTTGTTCATCAGGTTTAGATGTGCTGTTGCGTCTTCATCGGACTGTCCACCGGAAAGAAAAACTATCCCTGGTAGACTATGTGGGACGTGTTTTGTCAGGCATTCAACTGTAAGATCGGCTACTTCCTGTCTAGAAATCTGAGTTTCGCATTCTTTTCCGGACATAATCATATTTGGCTTCAGAAGTGCCCCCGGAATGTGGACGCCTTGTTTCTCGCACTCTGCAAATGTGGAGTCAAGGATCGATGAAGTTACTTCGATGCATCTACTGGCATTGTGACTACCATCCATGAGAACTTCCGGTTCAATAATGGGGACTAGCCCCTGCTCTTGGCAAATCGCAGAATACCTTGCAAGTGCATGCGCATTTGTGGAAAGGCACGTTGAACTTGGGAGTTTGTCATCTATTCTAATCACAGCACGCCACTTGGCGAATCTTGCCCCCATTGCGAAATATTCGGCACAACGTTCTCTCAGACCGTCCAGGCCTTCTGTAATCTTCTCTCCTTGGTGATTAGCAAGTTTCTTTGCTCCTGTATCGACTTTTATTCCGGGCAATATTCCCCTTCGCAACAGTTCTTCGGGAATTGGTGTTCCATCATCCATTGATTGGCGAATTGTTTCATCGAATAGGATTACTCCGCTGATTGCCGACTCATAACCATCTGTGGAGAAAAGATTGGTTCGATAAGATCTTCTGGCCTCTTTAGAGGGATCTACTCCAACGGCCTCAAGTCGATTAGACATGGTTCCGTTACTCTCATCCGCGGCAAGAATTCCTTTTCCGGGAGAAACTAATTCTCTTGCATTTTTCTCTAATAATTGCCTGTCCATTCCCACGCCTCAACGTGGTGGAAGACGTTCTGGGAAAAGAAACCATCGTCACCGAATTTTGAAGTGGATGGAAGAGGCTTCTAATTGGGAACTATTGTTGATAAAAAGTAGTGGTTGTGTGAATTGACATCAATAATCTCAGAAGTGACTCTGTGGCTCCCGTCGGCTAGGGCTTCAACGCCCCTTGCTCTCCCATCACAGACTCCAGACCCAATGAAAACGGAATCGTCGGTGGAGCAAAGGTCATCTCTATTCCAGATTCTATCTACATCTCCATCAATCATTTTCTCTGCCCTCTCCCTATGGCCATCATTCTTGAAGACAAGCCTCCCCTCGAACGAGGCTCCAAGGCCCCTCAATGCGGTTGCAGTAATCACTCCTTCTGGGGCTGCCCCGATTCCCATCAGCATATCAACCTCTGAATTTGGATCTGCAGCATTTAGTGCTGCTGCAATATCACCGTCGCCAATCAATATTGGCTTTACTCCAAGATTCTTCAGATCCCTAATTAGGTCCTCATGCCTTGGTCTATCCATCACTACAACTTGCATCTCTTCGAGGCTCTTTCCAAGTGCACTGGAGGCCCCTTCAATATTGTAGTCAACGTCTGCCTCCAGACTAGTGACGCCAGAAATTGCTGCTGGTCCTGCAATCTTATCCATGTAGCAGTCAGGAGCATGCAATAGAGAGTCTCGTGGACCTGCGGCGAGTACTGCCATGGCATTTGGAAGATCAGAGGCTACATGGTTGGTGCATTCTAGAGGATCGACGGCAATGTCAATCGAAAGGGCATTGGAATCTCCTTGCTTCGATCCTAGAGGCTCGCCTATCCATAGCATGGGGGCATCGTCCCTCTCCCCTTCGCCAATCGCAACTCTTCCATCAAAGGGCACTGAATCGAAGACTGCGCGCATTGCTTCGACTGCTGCTCCATCGGCAGCCTTGCCATCTCCTAGGCCCTTCCATTTTGAGGCAGCGATGGCTGCAGCCTCAGTAGCCTTCAGAAATTCGGGTATCAAGTCCGCTGTTGGCACGGGCACGTGAGAGGGTTGGGGAATTCAATCCTGTGGGTGTGCCTTCTTCTTCCTAAGAACCCGGATTCCCTCTATCGAAATATCCGGGTACTGCCCATTTTCATCCTTCTCGATTGGTTTCAGCATATCCCATGCGCAAAGTAATCCTGCACAAACTCCGCAAAGGGCCTCCATTTCAACACCAGTAGTCCAGTGAGTCCGAACGGTCACTGAGCAATGCAGTTCACCCCCCTCAATTTGCCATTCAACGTTGCAGCCCTCTATTGGAATTGGATGGCAGTGTGGAAGTGTGCGAGAAGTCTCTTTGACGGCCTGAATTGCTGAAATTGTTGATGCTTCTCGGACATCTCCCTTTGGAGAGTTGCCACTGATTACTGAATCAACAGATTCGGCGGAGAGACGAATGAAACCTGTAGCGGAAGCTTCTCGTTCAACCACTGGTTTAGAGCTGATATCAACTATTCCAGACCAAGTCTCCGCCATTATTCCACCATGCCTCCGAAGAGGCACTCACTATTCAGAGGCTCGGAGTGTTATGCTAACAGAAATGGTCCCGACCTCATCCTAGGCCCGATTTCCAGAACTCGCCATCCTCACGGACCTCCTTCTTCCACAATGGAGCTTGTTTCTTCAATTCAGAAATTAGCCATGCACATGCGGAGAAACCTTCCTTCCGATGGGCAGAACCAACGTGAATGCAGACTATATTTTCACCCGGGTCGACAGTGCCAATACGATGAGCCATGACAACTGATCTGACTCCAAACTCAGAGATTGATTGTTTTGCAATTGTCCGAAGGACATTTGGCAGTTCGCCTTCCCATGCATCAAATTCCAGACTCTTCACTGTGAAGCCAGCTTCCATTTCTCTGGTCACCCCTACGAAGCTTACGATGCTGCCACATCCTTGTGAGTCAATGAGGCTCCTCAGTCTAGCGATATTGAGTGGTTTGCTGTCTATCTCGATATGAATGGCCATAGAACCCCATGAGATTTCTCGCTTGAAATCGACGGATGACCCAACTGTTCAAGCGAAAGTTGTGATTCGCTAAATTATGGGCGATGAAGTTCATGTCCTTGGAGCCGGGTTATCAGGACTGGCTGCAGCCACTATACTTGCACGGGCTGGGAAGGAAGTACACGTTCATGAGATTAGAAAGGACAGTGGTGCTAGGTTTGATGGTGACTTCCAAGGAATAGAGAACTGGACTAGTGAAGTTGACTTCTTCGACGAGTTATCCGAGTGGGGATTTGACTCTGATGAGTTCAAGTCAGATGCATTCGGGATAATTGATCTAATACATCCAGATGACGTAATTTCCCATCCAGAAACAGATGGAGTTGCTTTCAGAGTGGTAGAAAGAGGAACAGCAGATCACACAATAGATCAGGCATTCAAGAGGATAGCCCTGGAATCGGGAGTGAATATCCACTATGGAGTGAGGAGGGCCGCAGAAGACTGTGACATTGTTGCTGCTGGTCCGAAAGAGTCCAGTGCAGTTGCTTATGGTGAAATCTTTGAGACGACCCACCGAAACATGGTCGCCTTCCAATTGAATGACAAATTAGCCCCAGGAGCATACTCATACTTGATCATCATTGATGGAATTGGCCTTATTTGCACATGCCTGTGGAGGAAGCAGAGGAATAGTGGTCGATATCTTGACGAAACTATTGCATGGTATGAGCAGAACTACGAATTGAATAGGATACCGATTAAGAGAGTGGGTGGCAAAGGTGACTTCGGCCTTCCAACGAAATACATGCACCAAGGGAGGTTCTACGTGGGAGAGGCGGGTGGTTTGCAGGACTTTATGTGGGGTTTCGGAATGAGGTACGCAATCACAAGCGGGGTTCTTTCGGCCAAAGCGATACTTGGTGAGTTCGATTATGAGGCAGAAGTAAGGAAACGACTGGTCCCTCTAGTTAGAGCCAGTGCGATAAACAGATTTCTGATGAACAGAGTGGGGGATAGGGGCTTCAAGATGGTGGCAAACCAATGGATGAGGGACCAGAAAAAGAAAGGAGATGGGTTGATGTTCATGCGTTGGCTGTACAAGCCGGGAATTCTTCGAAGAGCACTATGGCCAATAGTGAAAATTGGAATGCTGCGGAGGAAAACCCTTTCTGACGGAAGGGTTGTTCACAGAATGCCATTCAGGAAATCCCTGAATAGAGATAATTGGGAGCCCAGTGCAGAGGCCCTGAGAATCCGAAAAGAATGGAAAACAGTTAGGAAAGGTGGTGGAACTCTTTCTTTCCAAGAGTCGGAGACTTAGCCCATTTATGCCTCCGTTTGATTGATATGGCTGCACTCTGTCGAGTGAGCATGACATCGTGGCCCGAGCTAAAGCCCATGAAGAACCGCCTCGTAAACTACGGGGTTACTGAAAACGGAGTAGCGATAATCGAACTGATTTCAGATTCCGACGGAGATCCCTTGGAAGGGGACAAGACATCGGTGAACACCTATACAAGGGAGATGTGGCATGACATTGATGATGCGATCCTGAGCGCCAGATTTGATGATCAAGTCTCGGTAATTCTCCTTACTGGACATGGTGAGAAGTTCTTTTCCGCCGGAGCGAGTATCAAGTATCTGAACAAGCTCACTCCCCGGTACAAGTATTTCTTCTGCTTGCATGCTAACGAGACGCTATCAAGACTAGAGCAGACGCCAAAAATCGTCATCGCTGCTCTGAACGGCCATACAGTAGGAGGGGGGCTGGAAATCGCCATGGCTGCAGACATCAGGATTGCAAGGAAAGGAAACTTCCAGGTAGGACTTCCAGAAGTCTCACTGGGAGTTCTAGCTGGTACTGGTGGAACTGCCAGGCTTTCACGTCTAGTCGGCAAGGCAAAGGCGATGGAGATTATGGTGACTGGCAGGAAGTTCTCCTTCGAGGAGGCTAAGGACATGGACCTAGTGCATGACATATACGATAGCATGACGCTGGAGGAATTCCATCAAGACGTCCTCGACTACTCCGGTCGTTTCACACTACCATTCGCAGCTGCAAAGGCTATTGGAAATATCAAACGCAGCGTGCAGAGTGGGCTCGAAATCCCTCTCGAATACCACTTGGCTCTGGAAAGAGAGTTGCAATCTGATCTGTTCCAGTCGGAAGACGCGAAGACTGGGATCAAGGCCTACGTCGAGAAAGAGACTCCTCGATTTGAAGGAAAGTAGCTCAATATTGCTTCGTAATTAATAGAAGCAATCGCTGAAATACCCGTTTGTCGTGGGGGTGCTTGATGGCAGAGACAGAGGTGGTGGAAAGTTATCCAACGAACTTCGAGACATGGATTGAAGATTTCAATGAATGGCAGACGAGGATCGGATTCGATCCTTCGTGGTTGGGAGACTATAGATTCGACATCAAGTTCGACTGGGACACTGCTGGCAAGGAAATAGAGTTCGGTGATTTCGAAGGGATGCCTAAGTGGAATCGGAGGATGCAAATACCTCAACAGAACATCATGGATGCGATAATCACCATGGTTAGCGTCCAAGGAGATACAGAGTTCGCGAGCGTTGAGCAGCAGAACCATCTGCTGGAAACAGCACCCACTGAGTACGACAAGAAATCCGCACTAAGGATAATGTGCGAAGAGCAGAGGCACGGGTGGCAGATGGCTTACCTTCTTTGCACATTCTTCGGTGAACAAGGAGTAAGGGAGGCTGCGAAGCTCCTAGAAAGAAACGCGCAAGAAGGAACGAGGATTCTAGGTTCTTTCAACGAGCCAATAGATCACTGGCTCGACTTCTTCATGTTCACTCACTTCATTGACAGGGATGGAAAGTATCAGTTGAAGATGCTGAGCACTTCCTCTTTCAAACCACTAGCTGCCAGTATGGGGCCGATGCTCAAGGAAGAGTCGTTCCACCTAGGCACTGGAGCAAATGGGCTCAGGCGAATTGTAAAGAAAGGAGTCATCCCTTGTGCTCTTGTCCAGAAGTACGTGAACAAGTGGGTTAGCACCGGACTGGACTTGTTCGGCACGGATGACTCGACCAGCGCACAATGGGCCTACGTCTACGGAATCAAAGGACGATACGACGAGAGAGAGTCACCATTGCCAGCGGACAGAGGGCATCTGAACGAGTCCAGCAGAGAGTTATACTTCCAAGAGTTGAGAGAGGAGATGCGTAGAATCAGCAAAGCACGAAAAGAAGGTGAACCAGATCTCTACATCCCATCCGATAAGTTCCGAAGAGGAATAGGGAAGTATGCTGGAAAGAATTTCACTGTTGAGGGCGACCCATTCGAGGGCAACGACCAAGAATGGGAGGAATACCTAGCAAGCGTCCTACCAACAGAGGAAGACGAGGAGAGGCTGCTTAACGACTACATGAAGCAGGAATGGATCCAGTATAGAGAGTGGAAGGGCAACTGATACGGAGATGATCCCATGCAGCACGTTGCATTGTCACTATTCGACAAGGACAAGTGTCGTCCATTCTTCGAAAAGCTCACCACACTATTTCACGAGCACCACCACTCCATAGAACAGGATCCGAGTGGATATGAGAATCTACTCTACAGGGTATATCGGCCTTACACCCCAGAGATGCTTGACATGATTGACAAGTGGATGGGGCTAGGGGAGAGGGGATGGGGGGCGGAGGCACAAAGAGAGGTGCTGCTATCCCTGTATGCGATACGATATCCGGACACGCTGCTCATTGAGAGCCTTACAGAAAAGGCCAGATCTGACATCAGAAGGCTCTCCGCGTATCTTCATTTCACACACCACACGTACTCCATTTGGGATGACGACACAAGAAAGGGGCTGGTCAAACTGGGCATAGACCTCCCGGAGATGGAAGAGGCGAACCCATTCGTATACGGCGCCTATGTCTCTTCCATCGAGTTGCTGAAGGACGTGGCTCCGTTCACCTGCTTCCTGGAGCATGACGTACCTCGGCAGAGGCTGTTCCAGTCTGCTCTGGCCGCATATGGCCGTGAGAGTTAGCACTGCTTATTTCCCTGTGGACTATCCGGCGAACGTGTCAATTCGCAGAGTATCAGTAATCGGTGCTGGGACCATGGGCTCTGGAATAGCCCAAGTTTGTGCTCAGACTGGTTGGAAGACTCGTCTTTTCGATGCATTTCCAAAGTCTCTGGAGAATGGGATGAAGGGGATTGACGAATATTGGGAAAGGGGAATTTCCAAGGGAAAGACTAGTTTACAACAGAAGAAAGAATGGTCGGCCAACCTGATTGCCTCTAGTGAGATGTCAGAAGCGGTGGAAGGGTCGGACATCGTTATCGAAGCAGTCCCGGAGAGAATGGATCTCAAGAGAGAGGTTTTCAGCCAACTAGAGAGATTTGCACCCCAGGGTGCCGTACTTGCTACGAACACATCAGGTCTACCGATCTCGCAGATTGCATCCCACACTGATTGTCCTGAGAGGATAATAGGGATGCACTTCTTCAATCCAGTTCCATTGATGCAACTTCTGGAAATCGTTCGTCACGAATTAGTGGATGAAAGTACTATTTCTACGGCAATGGAAGTAGGAGAAGCAATGGGGAAGACGACAATTCTAGTTCGAGACGTACCTGGTTTCGCGACAAGCAGGCTGGGAGTGGTCCTAGGCAACGAAGCAATCAGGATGTTATCAGAGGGAGTAGCCTCTGCCAGTGATATCGATACTGCAATGCGTTTGGGGTATCGGCATCCGATGGGCCCACTAGAGTTGTCAGATCTTGTGGGTCTGGACGTTAGGAGAGACATACTGAACAGTCTTGCTGATGCTTTCGAAGATGACTCATATAGGCCCCATCCACTTCTGGAAAGGTTGGTTGATTCAGGAGATCTGGGTAAGAAGACTGGGAGAGGCGTCTACGACTGGACTTCAGGTGAGAAAGAAGAGAGGGTGTGAAGTCACTTCACTGCAGACTACCATGTTCCATTGAAGTAGCATTTTCCAGAACAAGAATCTGCAATCGTCCCATTAAGGATATAGTCTGTGGCCAAGTCAACTGCCGGAGCAAAGCCGAGAACCTGGTTATGCGCAAGGGAGTGATAATCCATTGGACCCTGTATATTTCCTGATGGAACTGCAGGGAAGTTGCCGTCAAAGTATACAATCGCTGAGTCTGATTCTGAAGACTGGACCACATCAAGTCCGTGAGGGTGGTATGTTGAGTTTGCTAGTACTGGAATTCCGGAAGTCCGTGATGCCCTGTCTGCGGAGAGGATTGAAACTTGGGCGTCATTAATCGAGACCAAATAGAGAACCTCGTATGGGTGAAGCTCACCCTCGAGCCCTCCTCCTCTGAAGGGGAGGTATGTCTCGGGTTCAGTAGTATCCCACATTGCCTGCATCAATGCCAATAATATTGATCGGTCCATTGTAGATTGATATGCCAGATGAGATGAGAATAATGCTTCAAATTGAGTATACTGAGTTGACCTTTCAGCTATGAATGCGAAAGATGACCCTGCTACCCATAGTACCCCTCGATCAATTTCCGGGATTAGAGAGAGCATTGATGGCCCTCTTATCCCCCCTAAAGAGACGCCCATGTAATCGATATCAGAAGTATCTACCAGATTTACTCCATTGTGAAAAAATTCTTCCAAATCGGAGCAAACGCCCTTAATCGTCTTGATCATGGCTAGATGGTTAATCACCGACTGCTGAAGTCTCTCGGACTGATGTTGAAGGAAGTTTACATTCATCAATCCGAAGGTGACTGCGTCAAAATCGCCATCAGAGCTCCAACCCTTGAAGTCAGTTCCAATTGTAGCAACCCCCGATTGATTGGCCCAACCCCTAAATCCTGAAACCATGCCCTCCCCATCACCAAGGAAACCGTGACCCAGCACTACCAATGGTACGGGCTCTGAACTCTCTGTGGCAGACATCGGGATTGAAAGTGTGAAAACAACTTCGTTTAGGAAGTTGAACATTGGTTTCCCAAATTCATCACGCGTCATCGGAGTAGGAGGGAATATTGATTCCAAATAATGTGGGGTTGTGATAGTTCCGCTGATTCTTCTCAGTGTGGAGTTGTCGTCTCCATAGTTCTCGTCCACAGAAGTGACATTGCAACCAATTCCACTTTCGCCCAAACGTTGAGTAGCATCGTTTCGCATAGTGATTAGATTATCCGTCAACGACTGGCTCGAAGCTGTGTGAAACCACCATGCTGACTGGAGTGTAGGCCTCTCAAAGCCGACTTCAGAAAGTGCTGAAAACATTGCCTCATAACCTGGACGAGCGTTCTCAATTTGGTTTGAATCTGTGGCGATTTCGTCCCTGAGTGCCGAGAAAGAGGCAAATGGCTCTACTTCGAGGCCATCTGAATCAAGCAATCCTCTGAAAGCAACAGCGTACTGAGTATTGTGTTCAAGACCTCTCAATGATCTAACATGTACCAGTGTTGACTCTCCCGTCTGGGTCCTTGAAGAGATCTCGATCCAGTGTTCGACAATTTCTCCAGAGTCCATATTTAAGAGTACACTTCCGTGATCACTAGCAATCGAAAGTGCGATGTTATCCTGGGAGGCTAGATTGGAGGCGTCTGGCAGACTACTAAAAGTAGTAAAAATCTGAGAAGATGGGGAGTGACCATCCCTTGAGTTGATCATATGAAATTCATTGGAGACAGCCGATGCAGAATCGGGAATTGCCTCCCCTGGTATGTTTACTCTGAATCCGGTTAATGATGTTGGGTCATTCGAGAGGAATGCAGACGATGGGAATGGAAGTAGGCAATGATCCGGATTTGTATTATCACAGAAGCTCACTCCTGAGATGGAAATTACCTCTTCCTCGACTACCTCTTCCTCAGAATTGGTATCGGGAGATTCACAAGATGAGTCAAATGGGCAATTTTCTATTTCTGAGTTCTCCGATACTTCGGAGCTTAGACACCCAGGAAATAGCAATGATGCCACTAAGAATATTGCAATGTTTCTTCTCCTAACACGGTTCATGCAATAACGAACATATGCTCGGTTATGAATTAATTCTACGATGTCAGGATTTGGTGGAAGTGATGCACGCCCTTCTCTTTTGTTGGAGAGTAACGACCCCGATCATAAGACTGGGAGGATACTCCTCTCTGTGTGGCCTCAACTATTTCCTGGTCTTCCGATTCGACCTTGTCCAAGTCTCCACCAGCACCCTTTCCGAGCATTTCCTGATCCCAAACAAAACCCTGATAGATTATCCTGGTTTGATTCACCGTCAATGGCGTGACTAAGTTCACCGAGAGTCCCCAGGGATAGAAATTCAGCATCAAACCTGGGAATATCCAGTAGTAGTATGCTGCCACGGAGAGTCCGAAATCGGGAGATTCTTGCGGGACATCGAAAGTGGGCTCACCATCACTGGCGATCCCAATCTGGAGGACCCCGCCCTCGAATAGTTCTGTCTGATAATTCTCGTAATCCAATGCTCTATTGAGATCCTTGTGCACAAAAGGGATGTGAAATCCCTCCAGATAGTTGTCAACGTATAGTGCCCAATTTGCATTGATTTCGTAACTCCTATTTCTTGTAGGGTCGTATTCGAATTTCTCTATAGGCATCCAACCAACTCTTTTTTCCATCTCTTCTAAACATGTTTTCAGGCCCGAAGGATCGACTCCGGAGAAAATGAGTCCCTTCCAATTTAGAGTTGGGAAATTTCTCAGGTTGTCTCTATCATTGGGGAAGTCAGATACTTCATCGAATTCTGGCATTGATCTCATAACCCCATCAAGACTGAAGATTCTGCCATGGTAGGGGCATTGTAGGGATGTCTTGGAACAGGATCCATCAACAACCAACATCCCTCGATGAGTGCAGACATTCGAAAGACATGTAATTCCCTCATCTATTGTCATAATCATCGGCTCGCCAGTGAGATTCTCTAGATGTCTCAGTTCAATTGTGGAGCAACCTGCGAATTGGCTAATGTGAGCTGCAAAATGCCATAAACTCCTAAATCCAAGCTTTATTTTTTCAAATCTTTTAGGATCAGTATAGAATGAAGAGGGGAGGGTTTGAGCCTTTCTGATATCTGGATCAATCAGGCCGGACAAAGTTAGCACCAATCATCGCTAGACGCAATCTGATGTAGCCATTTCGACGCTTGACATGTATTCTGCAAAGCTCTGAACACGGGCTTTGTTGACGCCGAGATCAGAAATTCCTAGACGTGACTTAGAGAATACATGAATTACAGTCTCACTATCCTCGCAGAATCCCGTGACTACGAAATCGTCGGGAAATCTGAACATTAATGTTCTGAAAACTGAGTGCGATTGATTTGGCCATTCGCCGATGACACTGGTCCCGGGTTGGACGCTAATCCAGATTAGGATTTCGTCCATTACCACTTCTAAACTTGAATTGAATCTCAATTCAGTGAGATTCCCGCTTCTGTGAGAGTTGGGGCCAATCATCGAGCAATTTAGCGAATCGTCGGAACATTTGATGGGAAAATCATCTGGTTCCATTACTTGGTCGGGTGCTGCAATTTGGATTGAAGCAATTGAAAGCAAGTATGCAGATACAAGTCCAATAGAAATCAATGGAAGTCTGCCGTGCTTAGTCACGAGTCACCCTCAGAGACAATGACCCTAGATGCTCGAAGAATTCGATCATGCATCCTGTAACCGTTCTCGATAACTTCCATGACACTTCCGGGATCCTGTCCCTCTGGACACGGAACTGTTGCAATTGCCTCCATACAAGTAGGGTCGAATTTCTTCCCTAGAGCATCGATCTGGGAGATTCCTTCCGAATCAAGAGCTGTTTTGAGTGCATCGAGAATTAGCCTTACCCCCTCGATTACAGACTCTGACCCATCCTCAACGTCTGATGCATCAACTGCCTTGGAAAGGTGATCGACAGCAGGAATCAGGCGTCTGGCTAGAGATGCCCCCCCATACTTCAGAGCTTCTGATCTATCTCTTGCTGCCCTTTGGATTACGTTTGCTGTCTCGGCTTTTGCGTATTGTATTTCCTTCTCCAGCTCAGAAACTCGTGACTCTAGGTCGGGTTCCTCGGTTTCGAAAGTATCTGTTTCATCGGCCGGCGTCTCTTCTTCCACGGCAATGGGCTGGAATGGCCCCTCAAGAATCCAATGGTCGATACTAGTTGGAGTAGAAGTATTCGCCGGATGACTTCTGTTCTCTGTCCTTCCTACTCGAAGGTTTGTTTATTCTTGGCCTATGGGACTCGACATCTCTCCGAAAGGTTACATCGGCATCTGAAAGGAACAAATTCATCCCCTTGCGAAGAGAGAGGGGTCCGACTGCCTGACCATGATTTCCGCCTTCCCCCTGGAAAACAAGTATTGAGTCACTGACGATGTCGAGGAAATATGTGTCGTGATCGATTACCATTGCAGCCTTCTCATTGCTTTCCATCGTCCTCCTGATGGCCTTTGCTGCCTCCATTCGAGCGCTCGCGTCAAGATGTGCGCTAGGTTCGTCAAATAGATACAGGTCTGCCTCCTTTCCTAAGCAAATAGCTATGCTGACTGCCTGAAGTTCCCCTCCAGAAAGCTTCGTTGCCTGTAAATCCAGCATCTTATCAACTTGGAGGGCGCGGGTAACCTGAGTGTGGAATTCACCACCACGCCATTTACTTCCGAGTTCGGAATCAAGCCAATCTTGCACAGTCCCTTCAAACTCAGTACGAACGTGCTGAGGCTTGTAAGAGACCTTTGCATCCATTGTACACCAACCCTCATCTGGATCAATCTCTCCTGCAATGATCTTCACAAATGTCGTCTTTCCAGTGGCGTTTGGCCCTACAACGCCAACAACTTCAGCTGACTTTACCTCGCCCTCTCCGGTTTTCAGGTTGAAATCTCCAAGCGTTTTCTCTATCGAACCCCATTTGAGAACAGGAGTTCCCACTTCTTCACCACGTGTTCTCCCCCTGAGGAATTGAATTGGTTTGTCTCTAATCCTAACATTCTCCTCAGGAAGGAAACCATCCAGGTAGGCATTTATTGCAGTTCTGGTTGATCGTGGTGGGGTGAAAATTCCGTAAGCCGATCTCTCGCCATAGATTACATGAACTAAGTCACAGAGCACATCCAGAATTGCCAAGTCGTGCTCTACAACAAGAGCTCTCTTACCTCTCTCTGCGAGATTCCTAACTACACTCACCATCCTCATTCTCTCATAAATATCCAAGTAGGAAGATGGCTCGTCAAAGAAGTAGACGTCAGCTTCCTTTAGCAAAGTTGCACATATAGCCACCCTCTGCAATTCTCCACCAGATAGGTCGACCAGCTTTCTATCTTGGATATGAGAGATCCCCATAAGTTTGGAGTATTTTCTAATTTCTTTTCGATCATCCACTCGTTCCAGAAGTTCTTTGACCTGACCTTCAAAGATTCTTGGAAGTTTGTCAATATACTGTGGCTTTACTGCTATGCTAACTTCTCCCTCTGATACTAGCCCTAGATAATCTCTCAATTCACCTCTGGGGAATGAAGTAATGACGTCCCCCCATTCAGAAGGATTTGCCCAATCTCCCAAATTTGGCCTAAATGTTCCCGAAAGAATGTTGATTGCTGTTGACTTGCCAATCCCATTTGGGCCTAGGATTCCGACAATCTGATCTTGACGGGGGGTGGGGAGTCTGAAGAGTCTGAATGAATTCTCCCCGTAGGAATGAGTCAGATCGGTATCCAGTTCTTCAGGAAGATTGATGATTTTGACAGCTCCATCCGGGCAATGCTTTGCCCTGGTGAAGCAAACCGGGCAGGCCGTCTCGAGAATCTTACATTTCGATCCCTCTACCTGGATGCATTCTCTATCGCACATCGCCGAGTACTTCGTCAGATATGCAAAAGCGTTGCTGTTTGGCTTGCAGCGTTCTTCCAAGAGAACTGCCACTCTCATGCCCCGCCCCCCTAACCCTTGAATAATACATCTTCCATGAGTTAGATGACACGAACTCGTTTACCATCAAAATCCGAAGAATCGGTATCTCACATACACGTATCCGGCGAGAAGAATCTTCTCAGTTTTTGAAAGCTGTATTCTATCTGTGAAAACATCACCATTCTTTTTGGTAATTTTCGTCATAATGGACTGATAGAATGAAGCCATCGCAGCTGGAGAGTAGCGAGCAGATTTATCCAAGTGTGAGAGGAGTTTGAATGCTCGTTGCCTATATCCATCGGCCCTTTCCAAGTACTCATTCACAAATGGTGCCCAACCGGGATGTTTGAGTAAATCCTGGCCACTCTTAATGTCATCCTCAGAAATTCCCCACCGTGCCAAATCTTCCAGTGGCAGGTAAATCCTATCTCTCTTAGCATCCTCTGATACATCCCTAATGATGTTAATTAGTTGCATGAACACACCCCACGATTCGGCATACTCCTTTGCTTTGGGATCGTTGTATCCGTAAATCTCGATACAGACGAGTCCAACGGTAGAGGCTACTCTGTAGCAATACGAGTACAACTCTTCGAAGGTCTGATACCGATTCTGGTGGAAGTCGTTCTCCATTCCACTTATCATATCGTCTAGCAATTGTCTCTGGATTCCAAATTTCCTCACCGTGTCCTTGAGAGCAATGAAAATAGGATCTGTCGATGTGAGACTGCCATATGCCGTTGATAGTTTCTTACGATAGTAGAACAATTGGGACATTTTGTCGTTGTAAGTTGATCTGTCTAATACTGGGTTTCCGGGACTCAATCTTTCGATGTCAGATCTGTAATTTACAGATTCAGGATCGTCAGATGACCCTCCTGGAAAGACATCTACGAAATCGCCATCGGCGATATCGTCGGCCCTACGACAGAATGCATAATATGCCATAATTGAACGACGCTTCTCTTCGGGGAGATACTTGAATGAGTGGTAGAAATTTCCTGCTTCCCTTCTAGTTAGCTCCTCGCAGAATTCGTATGAAGCCTCAATCATGTGATCGGGGATTTCGGGTTCGGTCCAGATGGCCGCATCGATGTGCCTGAAAGGATCCAATAATTCTCCCCTTGATCCTATCACTCCCATGAAAAGGGCGCTTTCCCGAACCGCCTCTAGGGCGGTAATGCTAATCGCTCTTGCAGCCTCCTTGGTGATTTCAACCGCTGCTCTGACAATGTCGATCTGATCATCTTGGCTACCAAATATTTCTGAATTCTGGGGTTCGTGGAGTTCCGCTTCGAGAATAGTATCGATATCAGATTCCGTGCTCTGCGCCATACAGTTTCAGAATTGGGCGGAGTCTCGGTCCACTTGAATGTCTCCCGAGAGGGTTTGTGTATTGCATCGAAAGTTTCGACTGAATTGAAATAGCGTCGTTCAATTCATTCATTCGCTTAGGAGTTTCTTGCTTGGACCTTTGAATGGGACGGCCAATAACACCTTCTTGACGACATCCTTGATTTCTGATCTGTTAATCTTTATTCTGTTACTGGGGTCGAGTACATTTTTCCCTCTCAGCATAGAGACGGTCCTCTTTCCAATGATTACTGGCAGCATACAAGAGCCTCGAAGACGGAATTGAGAATGTGGAATCATCTCGATATACTGGATGGCTGAGATCAGATAATTGTCAGTCAAGTCAAGATATTCATTGTAGAGAGGCCGGAAAGAGTTCATGCTAGAGGTTTTCAGCAAATCATTAGGAGCTAAACCGTTTTCTGCCAATCTTGTGCTTGGAATGTAGCACCTTCCAAGAGACAGGTCTGCCGGAATATCTCTCAGTATGTTGATCATCTGAAGTGCTTTGCCAAATTCGACACCATGCCCGAAGAGCTCGGTCTCTTTTTCTTCCTGTTTGAATCGGAAAAGGTGTTCGAGTGACATCCTAGTCCAGAATTCGCCGACGCTTCCAGCGACTCGGTATGCATAGTCATCCAATTCTTCATCCGATTCTAACGCCAAAATAGATCCGTCATCGGAAGTGAATCTCTGCAAATCGAGAATCTGGCCACTGATAATTACTCCCAAGCAACGACGAATTTCTGCCTTATCTGATTCTGAGAATTCTTCCATCTTGGAGACGATTTCATCTACGCCATTTAGAAGTGAGGCTTCTGACGCGTTGCTCTGTAATCCGGACAGGGCCTTCATGTCTGGAGGCGTTGAGGTTAACCCCTGAGCGAATTCATTGTATGACTCGAGTAATGCCAATAGGCCCTCCTCCTTCTCTTCTGAGTCGGCAATCGTATCCGAAGCCCTTGCCAGCATGTAGAGAAGGCTGACCTGGGGCCTGATTGCCTTGGGTAGCTTCTTGAGAGAGAGGTAGAATGAACGAGAGGTTCCCTCCAATATCGAGTCCAAATCCGAATTGAAGATGCCAGACATGGATACCAATCATATGTCGCTGGGTGTCACCGTTCCTAAGGCTCACGTAGACCCGCTTCAATCAAAGCGGATTCAAGTGCCTGGCCAATCTTTGATGGGTCACGAGCGATGTGAATACCGGCATCCTCGAATGCTGCGAACTTCTCCTCTGCCGAACCCTTTCCTCCTGAAATGATGGCTCCTGCATGGCCCATGCGCTTGCCAGGAGGAGCAGAGGCCCCAGCAACGAACCCCACGATTGGCTTGGAGAAGTTATCCTTGGACCATGTGGCTGCTTCCTCTTCGGCCGAGCCGCCAATCTCGCCAATCATCACAACTGCCTTGGTATCGGGATCTTTCTGGAATGCCTCCAGGCACTCGATAAATCCGGTACCATTTACTGGGTCCCCCCCTATTCCGACGCAGGTTGTTTGGCCTTCTCCTATACTCATGGTTTGAGCTACAGCCTCGTAAGTAAGAGTTCCAGACTTGGAGATTATGCCAATCCTGCCCTTGGCATGGATATAGCCGGGCATGATTCCTATCTTACAACCACCTTCTTCTCCGGGAGAGATTATGCCTGGGCAATTTGGTCCGATTAGCCGTACACCTGGTCTTTTTTCTAAGTGAGACACAACATTTACCATGTCCAGTGTTGGGATTCCCTCGGTGATACATACAATCAGCCCACCTCCGTTCAACTCATGAAAAGTGTCGGCGGCCTCCACAATTGCCGGAGCTGCGAATCGGGCTGGAACGTAAATTACAGTCGCCTCTGCTCCCGTGGATGAAACTGCCTCAGTCATTGTGTCGAAAACGGGTACCGTTCTTCCGGGAAATTCTACGGTCTGACCGCCCTTCCCAGGAGTAACGCCACCAACTATGTCGGTTCCATATTCAATCATTCTAGTCCCATGGAAAGTTCCCTGACTACCAGTGATTCCTTGGACTAGAACCTTAGTCTTCTCATTAACCCAAATGCTCATGAAGAGTCCCTCTCAATTTCACTTACTATCGCCTCGCCAGCATCCCCAAGGGTACCAACGGTAATTACATCGAGATCTGAATCTTCCAGAACCTTTCGGCCTTCCTCGTGATTTGTTCCCGAGAACCTGACCACAAGGGGAATCTGTAGTCCGCTTTCATTCGAGGCCCGGATAATGCTCCTTGCAACCATGTCACATCTGATTATGCCTCCGAAAATATTGACTAGTATTCCCTCTAAGCGAGAGTCCTCCAGTATGATTCCGAATGCTGCAGTAATTGATTCACTGTCTGCGCCACCTCCGATGTCAAGGAAGTTCGCAGGTTCCCCACCGTACAACTTGATCACATCCATTGTGGCCATTGCCAAACCAGCACCATTGACTAGGCAACCGATATTTCCTTCCAGATCGACGTATGACAGGCCATGTTCATGTGCTCTTACTTCCACATCTGACTCCTCAGAGACGTCACGGAGCTCGGTCCACCATGGGTGCCTGAAAGAGGCATTTTCATCGAAGCTGACCTTTGCATCTAGAGCCACCATGGAACCCTCTCCATTTCTGACAAGGGGGTTTATCTCAATCATCGAACAATCCTTCTCAACAAACATGGATGCCAGATTCCCGATCATTTCCACGAATGAGTCATGAGAACTGCCGGATAGCCCTAGAGAAGTGGCGAGGGTGCCTGCAACTTCTTCGCTAAGGCCAACTGATGGTTTGAACCATGCTTTGTGGATATCATCAGGAGAAGTTTCTGCAACTTCTTCGATATCAACACCACCCTCGGTTGACCCCATAATTAGAAGGGAGTCTTTCTCCCTGTCCACCAGTAGTGCCAGGTAGTACTCGTGAGCAATGTCACATCCGGCTTCAACGTACAAGTTGCTGACTATCTTTCCAGAAGGCCCCGTCTGTTTGGTAACTAGCCTGTATCCTAGGATGTTTGAAGCGAATTCTTCCACCTCCTCCCTAGAGAAGGCCACCTTCACCCCTCCCTGCATTACCAAGTCTCCAGAGTTTGGGCAGAACAGGTCCCCCTTGCCCCTTCCTCCAGCATGAATCTGACTTTTTACAGCGACAACATCTGAGCCAAGAGAGTCGTAGGCAGATAGTGCTTGATCGACTGTCGTACAGTGTACTCCATGCTGAACCAACACTCCTGACTCTCTGAACATGGCCTTTGCCTGGTACTCGTGAATGTTCATCTGTCATCTCCAACCGATATGTGCCCTTGAAAGATGCGGCGATTCATTTTCCAGAGGAAAACGCGAAGTGATGAAAGGGGGAGTGGTACTGGGGAAGGTGTGGACGTAGTCGTTCTAGCAGGGGGATTCGGAACTAGGCTCAGGCCATGGACAGAAAGCGTTCCAAAACCGCTTCTCCCAATTTTGGATAAAACAATGATCGAGCACGTGGTAGACGTCCTCCCTGAATCCCAAGTTGACAGGGTCCTAATTGCTGCTGGTTATGGCGTAGAGAAGATACGTGCTCACTTCGCTAGCATCCCGCTCCCCTATGAGGTGGAAATTATCGAAGAATCCGAACCTCTTGGGACGGGTGGTGCTATCGCAAACTGCAAGAGCATCCTCTCTGGCGGGACTTTCTGTGTAATTAATGGGGATCTAATCACAAGTCTGAGGGTAGAAGAGATGCTAGATTTCCACAGAAGCAACGGAGGGATTGGGACCATCTCTCTGTGGGAAGTAGAGGATCCATCTCGTTTCGGTGTAGCTGACTACCGGAAAGAAACTGGCAAGATTATGAGATTCCAAGAGAAGCCGCCGGTCGAGGAAGCTTTCTCCAACCTCATTAATGCGGGGACTTACATTCTAGAACCGGAGATCTTTGACTTGATGCCAATGGGAGCCCACAGCATGGAGAGAGACGTCTACGAGGATCTGGCTGAAACGGGTGGCCTGAATGGATTCCCGTTCGATGGTTGGTTCGTAGATGCTGGCACTCCTAGTTCCTTCATTGAGGCGACGAAAGTTTGTATCGCAGAAAGTAAATTCTCCAGAGGATCAGTGAATGGCGACTCTTGGTTCGGAAAAGGATCGAAGAACTTAGGTTTGGTTTCTGGGAGTTCGGTGGGATCTTTATCCTCTATAGGAGAAGGAGCCTCGGTATCGAACTCTGTCATCCTTGATGGCGCAGAAATAGGTCCAGGAAGTAAACTGGATGAATGCCTCATTGGCAGAGGCGCAAAGATACCAGAGGGAACAGACATGACGGGGGTTATCGTGAGTCACGATTCCCCATTAGAATGATTGAAAACGACTGATGAATTTGGGGAATGTCAATCTCTGGAACTCTACCATAGACTCCAGAACTAGTTCTAGAAATTAGATTGATCCCCAACATGGTCAAAGAGGTCGGACGACTCGCGATACTGTGAGCGACCCACTTGTAGTTGTGAACTTCAAGACGTATCAGACTGCCCATGGTGCTTCGGCTGAGGATCTGGCGCGGATTATGGCTAGCATGGAGGCAGATGCTAGGATGATCGCCGCTGTCTCGGCTTTTGACTTGTCCTCAGTAGTGGCCACTGCTCCCAATTTGGAAGTTTGGTGCCAGCACCTAGACCCCGTCGGATTCGGCTCAAATACAGGATGGTTACATCCATCCACCGCAATAGAGAGGGGCGCTTCCGGGACTCTGATCAACCACGCAGAGCACAAAGTCAGCCTGGAGCACGTGGCAATGCTCCTTGAGCAGGTTCCCGATGGCTTCGAAGTCTGCGCATGTGCCGCAGATATCGAGGAGGCGAAGGCTCTCGCTTCTTTAGGACCGGGATTTGTGGCAGTCGAACCTCCCGAGTTGATTGGTGGTGACGTCTCTGTGACAAGTGCGGATCCAGAAATCGTCAGAGGTACTGCGAGTGCAGTAAGATCCGTAAGTGATGAGGTCGGAATCCTATGTGGTGCTGGAGTGAAAACAGGGAATGACGTTTCTGTTGCGATTGAACTGGGGACGTCGGGGGTCCTCTTGGCCAGTGGAGTTACGGCGGCCAACGATCCACAAGAGTCTTTGGAAGGCCTGATTCGCAACCTATAACCTAGTTGCGGAGGATCAGAAGACAATGATATACCAATAAACAGCAATTTCCTCATCGTCATCGGACATCATTTGCTATGCATTGTCAAAAAACAATGAAGTTTTCCCAATCGATGATGAGGAAAATCCACCACAGTACTTTTGTCAGTGTCGGCAATCGGAGTACGATTAGCATGAGCGGAGTAGGCGAGGGAAAAAACGAAAGAATTGGTAAGAAGAAGTACAATGCGGAGCTATTCAGACTCCAGCTTGAGCTGATAAAACTGCAAGAATGGGTGAAGGCGAAGGGCCTCAAGGTCGTTGTGGTTTTCGAAGGCAGGGATGCTGCGGGAAAGGGCGGAGTGATCAAGAGGATTTCACAATACCTCAATCCCAGAGTAGTGAGGGTGGCTGCCCTACCAGCCCCAACAGAGCGACAAAAGACCGAGTGGTACTTCCAGAGGTACGTCAATCACCTTCCTGCTGCTGGAGAGATAGTGATGTTTGACAGGAGTTGGTACAATAGGGCTGGAGTCGAGAGAGTCATGGGATTCTGCGATGAAGACGAATATGACGAGTTCATGAGATCCTGTCCAATGTTCGAGAGGATGCTGATGAGATCTGGAACTATTCTAATCAAGTATTGGTTCTCAGTATCTGATGACGAACAATTGAAGCGTTTCAAGGCGAGGCTTGACGAGCCACACAAAAGATGGAAACTCAGTCCGATGGATTTAGAGTCGCTCACACGATGGGAAGACTACTCTGAAGCGAAGGATGTCATGTTTGCTCACACTGATACCAAACAGTCGCCATGGTTCGTAGTAAAGTCGGACACTAAAAGGCATGCGCATCTCAATTGCATTAATCATCTGCTCTCCATGATTGAGTATGAGGACCTGACTCCTGAGCCCATTGAGCTTCCAGAAAGAAAGCATGCAAGAGGCTATGTCAGGCCCCCAATGACGGAACAGACCTTCGTTCCCGACTACCACGAGAACCTAATGGATTGAAATCTCGAAAGAGAAATTCGATATTAAGAGTTGGGATGATGGGGAGAAATCTGTCTTCGCTGATATTGTGTTTTTTTCTTCTTTCCCCGGGTTGCATTACGAGCTCTCCACCTGACTTGGATCAGGATGGAATTCAAGACTCAGAGGATTTTGACATCGACGGAGACGGATGGGCGAATTCTGTGGAATTGAACTGTACTTCCAATCCCAATAATGCCAATGACGTTCCAACTGACACTGATGGAGACATGATTTGCAACGTATTAGATGATGATGACGATGGCGATCTGTGGAGCGACTCTGACGAATCATTGTGTAAGACCGACTCATTGGATGCGAAGTCTACCCCAGATGACTTGGATGATGATGGAAAATGTGACGATTTAGACGAAGACTCTGATGGTGACGACCTACCTAACGAATGGGAAATTGAGAGGGGCTTCGATCCGATGGATCC